>Ga0007854_10000134_pt1 | contig 53531 bp, 81 predicted proteins | sample CryBogCBH12Aug08_FD_60382 | JGI IMG/M metagenome (GOLD analysis project Ga0007854, IMG submission 60382) | Freshwater microbial communities from Crystal Bog, Wisconsin, USA - CBH12Aug08 | ecosystem: Environmental > Aquatic > Freshwater > Lake | place: Crystal Bog, Wisconsin, USA | collected... | reverse complement strand
GGACATCGCGTCGGTGGAATTGCTGTTGACGACAAAGCGGATCGCGTTGGCCGTTGTGGTGCCGAGAACAAGATCACCATTGGTTGCGTCAAGATAGACGGCATTGGGAAGATTGAATGAACTTGTGCCGGTGAAGGCACTGCTATTCATGCCAAACTCGCCAAAGTATCCGGTTGGAGAGCCTTGGTCGTTTGACACAATAAAGTTTGTAGATGCCGCAGACCCAGCATTGGTATTCTGCAACACCATTTGATTGTATGAATTGACGCCATTCACAAATGACGAAAAAATATTTGTGTCGAAATACCCAAGTATCCCATAAGTAAAAGCGCCCGTATTATATGGCGTTGAGACCGACAGCGCGCGTGTCGCGGTGTAACTTGTCGCTGTAGCATTACCAAGTGTTGGCGTCACAAGTGTTGGCGAATTTGACAACACTACTGAACCGGTCCCGGTTGATGTGGTGACTCCCGTACCGCCCGATGTTACGGGCAATGTTCCAGTGGTCAATGCGGATGCAGAAGTCGCGTACACTGCACCGCCAGACGTGAATGGCGTGGCACCCCCTAACCCAGTGCCGCCATTAAAGGTTGGCAATGTGCCAGTAATAGAGGTCGCAATATTTACTTTGCCCCATGATGGCGCGACACCAATGCCACCAGAAAGCAAAACATTGCCCACCGCTACGTCATTCAAACGGGCCAATGTTGTCGATGAGTCGGCGTATAGAAGGTCACCCGTGGTGTACGAAGCAAACCCCGTCCCGCCCTGCGTAGAAGAAAGAGGCGTCGTTAACCCAGAAAGTGATGTAATGTCACTATTTGCGCCTGAAGCAGCCGCCCCAAGATTCATTCTTGCGCCTAAAGCAGTTGTTGCGCCAGTGCCACCATAAAAAATAGCCACCGGGGTTCCTTGCCAAGTCCCCGATGAAACCGTGCCAAAAGAAGAAGTCCCCGTAGCCGTTAAATTTGTAAACGTCCCCGCCGCTGGAGTTGTGCCGCCAATAGTGGTTTGGTCTATTGTGCCGCCTGTAATATTAACAGCATTGGCGTTTTGTGTTGCCATTGTTCCAAGCCCAACCACTTGGCTGGGCGTAATGGAAATGGCCACATTGTTTGCGGTTGTAATTTGCCCCTGTGCATTAATTGCAAGTCGAGGGACTGTTGTCGCGGAGCCATATGTCTGTGGCGAAACGCCAGTATTGGCGATGGAAATTGTTCCAGTCGTAGTAATGGGGCCGCCCGTCAATCCGGTCCCAGTCGCGACGGATGTCACTGTGCCAACGCCAAATCCCTGCGCCTTCACATAAGCCGTCGTAGCAATTTGCGTGCTATTATCTGATGCAGACGCAGTGGGAGCCGTGGGTGTGCCAGTAAAATTAGGGGAATTAAGAGGCGCGGCGCCCAACAATGTCATTGTTTTGGCAACCGTTAAATCTTGTGGAACGCCGGTAGACGAAGAATTGTTGCCCTTAATCGTATTTGCCGGCATCAGTGACAAATAGGTATTGTCCACACTGGCCGGCGTCAGGCCAATAGACCCAGTTGTAGTAATTGTCCCACCAGAAAGTGGGTACGACGCCGTGATTGACGTAACCGTCCCACCATACGAATTTAACCCGGCAATTTGGCCAACGGTGGTCTGATAAGACGTTCCACCCTGCACAATCATAAGTGCCGCCGAACCACTCAGCGATGTAGCAACTGGGAGGTTCGTAATGGTAATGTTTGCCATTGTTAGACCCCAGTTTGTGGTATCTGCGTGTAGCCATAAGGCAGACCGACAAGCGCAGTTAACATGAGCGTCGTGCCTTGGAGCAAGTTCCCAGCGGGTATAGCATTATTCGTTTGGTAAGTGAATTGCGTGGCCGTCGTTACAGTGACACTGTAAAAACCGTCCGCAGCATTATTGGTTAATCCCTCAACCGCAATTTGGGCATTGGTTGATAGGCCGTGCGGGGCCGGGCAAGTGACCGTAATCGTATTCGTACCATTGGCAATAATGGACAATGGTTCCAAATTTACACGGTATGCCGTCGTTAAAAATTGTGGCTGGACGGCATTTTGATCCAAGCCAGTTGGAATGCCAATTGGCGGCGGCGTTGGATACATGCCGTTGTTATTCACCAGCGAAACAATTGGGTAAATTGGGATGCCGGTAACTGGGTCTTTTGGCGCGCCCATTGAAATGGCAATTGTTGTCGTTTCCGCATTGTAATAGTCTTGAGTGCGCGGGTTCTCAATCGGCATTGGGTCAGCCGGTAGAACGATTGCGCGGAGTTGGTTTTGAGGCACGTCATTGCATGGTGTGCAAACAAGGATCCGCTTATTAATCAAGCCCGCGCCAGCAAAATCAAATTGCCAATGCAATTGGTCATGATTGTAAATAAACCCGCACCGGTCGCACTGACCCGCAGCCCTCGGATTGCGAGAACTGATCTGTGCGCGGCCTAATCTTGAAGCATAAGCCATAGGTTTATTTACCTAAAATAACCCTGCATTTGCGGGCTGATATAGAATTGAGCAGTTTCAACGTTTTGCTCTGCCGCAATAGCATACGCCTCATCAGCCAAAGGTTTAAGCAGTGCTACCTTTTGGGCATTATACATAATAGCCAAGCGATACGCCAAATTATACGCGTATGCTTCAAGCCAAAGGTAAGGAATTTCAACCGTCTGGCCTGACGTAAAATTGGAATCCTGAATTTGCCGAACGCGATAGTATTTCAAATACTGCGACGATTGGCCATCCGGCACGGGCCACAACGTCACTGTGGGGCCAGTTGACCCCGTTGAACGTGTCCCGCTAATCAGCCGGTCAAACCAAAATACGGTCGGGAATCCCTGCTGCTGCTTGTTTGGGTAAGACGCATACTCGGTGCGCGACACTGGCAAAATAATCCTATCAATAGGATTTGTTTCATTTGCGGTCGTCGTGACATACGCGTCTAAAATAACAACCGTGCTTGGATCAACCGAGTAGGTGCTGACCGAAGTTTGAATGCCGTATTGGTTTATTGGCACAATGGTCGCGCCCGTTGGCGTGGTTGTTCCATTATATGTTGAGGCAAATGACACCGACCCATTGGATGCGGCAGTCACTGTCTGCGTCCCATCCACCACGCCTGTATTGTAAATCGTGATTTGAGTGCCGACCGTGTAGATTGGTGTATTTGGCGTCGCGTAGGTAAGTGTGGCCGTTTTGCCGTTACCTGTAACGGTCAAAATTGTTGGCGTTTGATCAAACGACACTTGTTGAAGGTCAACCGCCCACAAATTGACGCCACGGTTAGACCAATTGGAAAATAGCAAGTTGGAAGCCATACGAGCGGCCTCCATATGCTCTTGCGCCAATGCTGTGTTTCTAACGTCGCAGAGATTGTACGCGTAAAGTACAATCTCGCCAAGCGAGGGGTTAAAATTATAGGTGCCGCTCGTTGTCATAACGGCCCCCTATCAGAACGTTGTAGGCGTAGGATCAGCGATAAGATAGCCACCTGCAAAGATTGATGCGGTAAACGGCCCACCCGTATTGGACTTCATTTGATATTGAATGTCCGTGCCGCCGGGATGGCCTACAGGAACCGTGTAAGGAATGTTAAAAATCTGCACAAATGGCGACTGCGACAGCAACGTCGTGTTGCCATTGACTGTGTAGTTGTAGCCGTTTTCTTGGATTGTATTGCCAAGGTTGAATTTGTTGTATTCAGCAAAAATCATGTAGTTGCTGGATGTGAACCCAATGCTTGCGTTCGCCTGAACATAAGTCAGATAGAACGTGTAGCCCTTTGGCACGGTGTAAATTGACATTTGCGTCTGCCCAACGCCAGCGTTGATCTGCGCGTAAAGGACGGTCGCAATTTTGGCTGTGATGTTACCGGCATTGATGCCATTGGTCACAAACAAACCATTGATGCGGAAAAATGAGTTGGTCGTCGTTGCAGTGCCTGAACCGTTCAACGTGACTGTTTCTGACAAAAGGTTGTAGTTTGCATCCAAACCATTGACCTGAATAATCAACCCAGCGTCGGTTGCGCCGGATGCGCTGAGAAGCACCACAACGCCCGCGGAAGATGGGTAAGCATATGCTCCGCCCGATTGCGTTAAGCCTTCCCACAAAGGACCAAGAGCCGTTCCGGCAACCTGAGTGCTGTAGCCAAAGATTTCAACCGGTTGATGGTTGGTAATCAATCCACGGCCAACTTGAAGTTCAAATGGCTCGTGCTTGCCGTTTTTGGTAATTGAATCCCAAATAACGCCGGTTTGAGAAATCGAAGCCATAATTACTTACCTTTCTTGCGGGCCGCGGCAGCATTATCTACCAGATTTGGGTAGGGTCTGCCAGCCGCTCTTGCTCTCGCTTTAGCACTTTGTTCTTGCTTGTGCGACAAGTGCTTTGTGTGATGATCTTTGGGCAATTTAGTTTCCCAAAATGGTTTGTCTGCCATTTTAGCATCCCCACTTGCGAAGCGACTTATTAATGCGGCTGTCTGGATCAGCGGCGGCAGCAGCGCCAGTCATCTTCCGTTTCACGCCTGTCATCCGCTCACAAAATGATTTGTGGCGAGGATTGCTTGAATCCTTCGTAGGTGCTTTCAGGTGATGGCCTTCAGCGCGGGCAGACTGCCTGCCCTTTTCATTAAGTCCACCAGATGGCGATTTGCCTTCTTTGCGTGTCCAAGCAGCAGTCATGAATCACCTATGTTGGAAAAGAGGGGGCTGTTACACCCCCTCTGATTTTATTAATCGTGTTCAGGCTCGTAAGACTTGTGAGCCTTTGGCTCAATGCCCTTGGCCGCCGTGGAGAGCGGGTGCATGTTCGCACCAACTTCACCACCCGACTTGCGGGCCTTACGGTCTGCACGATGCTTGGCGTGTTCGCCATGCACTGCGTGTTCAGCATGCATGACGTGACCACCGCGCTTACGCTTTGCGCGATGTTCAGCCTTTGGATGCTCATGGTGATGCTCTTTGTGCTTCATGCTGTGATGTGCAACATGACCACCATGTTTACGCTTGGCGCGACCACCATGCTTACGCTCTTGTGCTTCGTGTTCTGTTGGCGAGTTGCCACCAGCGTACACGTCTTTAACAGCAGCATCGGCATACTTTTCGCCGTGCGTACCGTCTTGTTCAGACTTAGATGCCTTCTTCATGGCCTAGTTCCTTAGAAGTTGTAGTACTGGGTAAGGCCAAACAAGCCAGCCGAAGACTGGACATTCATGGCCAATGGGACTTGGCGGAACGCATATTTGTTCGTGCCAGTGGAAGGCGTAAGATTGACACCCGAAGCGTTCGAGACGTCAATCGTGCCACGGACATCGCCCGTTGTAGCGGACGGTGTAGTACGATCAGCGGGCAGGAACCCGTTTGCACCCCAACCAGCACTGATTGGGAGAGCAACTTGAGACGCAGCAGCGTTAACGATTACTTCAGCGGCACTATCTGCACGAACTGGGAGGCCCAGAATTGCAGTCGTGCCAACGGAGTAGGCGTGGGTCGTATCAGCCGTGCCGCCCGAAAGCACCACCGACTTGATATACTTAAACGCCTTCTTGCCGTTAACAGTGTTACCAGCCGAAATCGTGATGGCTTCCGTCATTGGATATCCGTAAATATCGTAGCCGTTAACCGTCGCGGTTGCGTAGGTAGCACTTGCTGCCGCAGTAATGCTTACTGCGCGGCTCAAGAGAGCCATTGGACTCCAAAGCCAAATTGATGGCGATTGGAGGTTCGTTGGAACGGCGCAAGATTGCACATTTGGGTAGGCCAATGTGACCGTGCCAGATGTGAATGTTACGTTTTGGCTCAACTGATAAGTACCAGTTTGTCCGTTACCCACCGATGATGAAGTTCCCGTCGTCGTCAATTGTGAAACAATGTAAACGCCAGAAGATGCACCAAGAGTTCCACCCGTTACCGTCGTGCTTGACGAGAGGAGAACCATACCCGGACCGATTGGCAAGTTGCTGTTTGCCGTAACTGTCAGAACGCCGTTCGTTGCCGAAGCGGTGACTGAAGCGTAAGCATCCAGAACAAGAACCGTGTCCGTAGCGCCTGTATCCGAACGAGTAAATGTTGACGAATAATAGACGCCAGTGGTCGCGGAGTTAGATGTGACGAGCGAGAGTGTCGCGCTCGTTGGATTGGCCGAAGCGACAATTGCAGTTGTCGAATTCGTGTATGGCGAATTGAGATATGTAGAAATATCACTGAAACCATACCATCCAAAATCCTGCGCGGCCTGCGATTCACCGGGGATGTAGGTGAATGGTAGGCGTGGATCAAGGATGCCGCCCCCCGCATAAAATAGCGAGGAGCCTAAGTCTGGGTTATAGTCCAAAGGCTGTGTTGGGTTTTGCCCAAACACAATAATTGGACCGGAGAATGCGGTATCAGCCATAGTGCCTTCTCCTTACGAGGTTGGGAACGAGCCGTAGATCGCGCGCCAGTTGTAATAGCCGAACGAATAACGCTCGTAGCCCTTAACAAGGAGGTTATCAGTCACGAAATCGACTTGCATGTCGGTCTCAAACTTGATGCGTTCCATGTAAGCAAGGCCGTCGATGTTGGTGAGCAAGAACCAAGCGTAAGCCGAGGTCAAGAAGTCGTTGACCATGTAGCCTTCGCTAAGACCACCCGCCGTCATCATGATCGCATTGACATCGTTGTCTGCTGTACCCGGACGCAATTCAGTCTTCGTGAGACGGATCGCGACTGGCTCCAACTGAGGTGGAACGATGAGTTTGCGAGCGCGAGCGAACACTTTCAAGTTGGCTTGATCGCGGAAGTTCGTGCGGACAGCAATCATGCTGTTGAGCAGCGAGGCTTCGTTGAGGTCAAGTTGCGTTGATGGCGTGTTAGCGACCGTACCGCCGTCGATAGGATGTGACGTGGAGCAGAGTGCCACGCCGTCACCGCCAACCGAAGCATTGTACGTTTGGGCCGTGTTAAGGATATTCGCGCCATAGATTTCTTTGGTCTGCTGGAATGATTCCACCAAGCCAAGGTTCGACGGCATGAACTGAGTCTTGTAGAGGTTATCGTCGATAGCCTTACGGGTAATCGCGTAACCCAGAGCAATTTCAGTATGCTCTTGGTTGTACACAAAACGCTCACCAGCGCCCGAATCGAATGCAGTCTGACCACCTTCGGTCTTCAACTGCGCGAGGCCGAGGTAGCGCATTTCTGCGGTACGTTCGAGAGCCATCTTCGAATCATGCTTTGTGAAGATTTTGTCGTACTGAGATGAAATCATCTCGTACTTGCCTTCAACACCACGGAGACCGGGGAGGAGAAGGTCTTTGATCTGCGAAAGATTAACAGCCATAGTTCCTTACTCCTCTTACGAGATACCGGTCGGGCCAGCGCCGTTACTGCGGAAGATTTCGTTGTTGAAGCCAACGATCACGTTGCAGTATTGCGTGGTCGGATCGCCGCCATTGCCGAAGCCAATAGCGTAATCCACAATGGTGAATGGGAAGGTGACGGTTGTGCCGACGGATGAAAGATAAGCACCCGAACGACCCGTTGAGGTGTTGCCCGTTCCGATGGAGAATTGAGCATACTGGCCAATAACGCCAGAACCCATCGTGGTGGCAGTACCCGTCATCGGGAACGCGGACGTGCTTGTCTGGACAACGAAACGAGCATTCGGATCATCGATCACGTATGCTTCAACGTCGCCAGTTGCATCCGAACCGGGCCAGTAAGACGACCAAACGGTACGCTTCTGGGAGGTCGAGAGATACTTACAACCGACAAAAATACCCGCGAGGGTCGTCGTGCCGGGGGAAGCCTGAGTAATATAACCATTGGCCGTGCTAACGACCGGCATTACCGGGTCGCCAGTGTAAATAGCCGTGTTGTTGGTGCTTGCAATACGACGGGCAGACTGGGCGAACGTTGGAGCGCCGCCAGCACCACCCTGATACTGCAAGAAGCCATAATACGCTTGCGTATTAGCCATAGCAGATTTTCCATGAGTGATGAGGTTGCTATGCGCCCGGCACTGCCAACCCCGACAATTTTAACCCGCCTCCCCGGGGGCGGATTTGAGGCCGCCCTTATTCCTTTGGAATGGGCATAGCCTCGTAAGATTTTCTCACCGATGGACGGGTGCGCGGATCAGCGTCACGCGACAATGTTCCATCCGGTGTTGCGCTCAGTTGCGCTTCTTTAGCGCGAACCTGATTTCTAGCACGACGCAATTCTATATCTTTTGCTTCGTCTGTCAACTCCTTAGGACGCTCCATCAAAACCATGCCGTCACGCTCAATTGTAGCGTAGTTGCCGACCGGCATAAGATTGGGATGACGCGACGCCGGAACGGGGGTCCAGCCGCCGTCAGCGAGGCGGATTTGATACGCAGGATCTTCCTGATTGTAGATAGACTTGCGTTTCCACTCGTATGACCAGCCATCGGGAATGATTGACGTGTCAAAAGCAAAGCGGTCAGTGCTGTCCAAATCAAGGCCAGCGCGGTGCTTGCGGATTTCCGCCGCCCGTTGGCGAGCGCGGTCCGCTGGGTTATTTTCCCGCACTTCATTGCGGACATCGGGGCGCATTGCGGCCTGTGGCGCCTTGCGCGTGAGTTTAGTCAAACCGGATTCAGTATTGGCCATTTGGCACTCCTATTAGTTAAGTTTGCCTTCTTTGCGAAGGGCGACCATGTTTTTGGCGTAATCTTCGGGCGACATGCCCATCATAGATGCAATCTCACGCATTTCTGACGTTAAACGGACGACGTTTTGCTTATTGCCCGTCCCAGACGCAGTGCGTGTGGTTGGCGCGGCGGCTGGCGCAGTTCTCTTTTGAGTTGGCGCAGAGGCGGCTGACAAAGCAACGTCCTCACCGTCATCAACGACCGGCTGTGGCTTTCTCTTGCCCAAACGCATTTCGATGTGTTGGAAATACGCGTCTGAGTCAGGAACGTGGCCCTCGCCAATGGCGTGATTATGCGCCCGAACCATGTCGTCATACCGACTTTTATCCCGCACAACGTCAGGATTAGCCCTCACCCAAGCCGCGGAGCGTGGCGACAATTGCGATGCAATCTGCTCAACAACGTCAGCATTTACTGGCGGAGGCGGCGGGGGCGGGTTCTTTAACTTCTCTTCAAGGGCCGTCTTGCCGTTTTGAAGTTGCAACATCTTGGCTGCATTGATCGACATTGCCTCTTGGATTTGGGCGGCAGTGTCATAATCGCCCGAAGCCAATGCATCCCGGTAACGCGTTTTTGAGTAGTCTGATTCGCGTTTCAGTTTATCAATTGCACTGTTAATCAGTTGCAGATTGCTATCTTGAACCTCAGCCGTGGCCTTGGTCGCTGTCTGCTGGGCCTGATGCGCGCGCTGCTCTGCCTCCAGACGCATGCGCCGCTCTTCTTCAAGGCGCTCTTTTAGTTCCGCAATGCCGTCTTCTGGCGATTGCGAATCATTTGCCGCAACTTTTGTTTCCGTTTTGTTCTCATTGACGGCCTCATCTGGAGCATCATCCAAAATGGTCACGTCGTCTTGAACCTGATTTTCTTCCTGTTCCATGTGAAACAATTCCTTTACCAAACCGCATCCGGGGCCGGAATGCGACCGCGAATGTCTATGTCACGCAACACACGGCACTGGACGCCATGCACATTCATCGACCAGCCGTCGGACGGGCGGTAAACAACCCAGTCGCCCAAATTGACTTCAACACCCCTGAACCAGTCTTGGTCCTCGTCAATGAAAGCCAGCGGCCCCTTCTTGACTACAAGGCCAACTTTGCCTTGATACTTGTCCTCATCGACATACTTGTCGGTCAGGTGAATGCCGCTCTTGGTCTTGTTGGGGCGAACATATGTCGCGACAAGGACATGCGTATTGAAAATCTCAATGCCGCTAATGTCGCCAAGTTCACTTAAAATGGCATCTTTGGGTTCAACGTCATGGTGCATGCGCGTATACGGCATGTTTATCCTCTTTCGCCTGTTTGAAGGTTTCGGTCTGCTTCGGGCATAAGGTCTTTGGCCTTCTGCAAGCCACGAATTATGCCAACTCTAAGTTTGTAATCTTTGATGTCTTCGACGTTGCCGTTGGCAAGAATAGCAATCTCGTCGGCAATCGCCTCGTCGATAAGGCGTCCGATTTCGTATTCGAGATATGTGCTATATGTTTGAACCATGCGGCCACCTTAAATGCCGCATGGCTAATATTCCTATAGACGGGCCAAAAACCTAAACAGGTTATTTGAGGCCGTATGCTTTAATCTTTTCCATGCGGCCTAATCCACCGCCCGCCGCGTGATCAATCACATGCTCAACCTTGCCGCCATCCTTGCGGCCCATTGGGGGCATGCCCGGACGAGCCGCGCCCATTGGGGGCATTGCCGGTGCGGCCATTGGAGCGGCCATTGGCGCGCTGCCCATTGGAGGCAATGAAACAGGGCGGGGCGGAGGAGGAATGTTAGCGCCCGCTGGCATTGGAGGATTCATGGCCATATTAGGGTTGTGCGGGTGAATCATAATGTTCACGTTCGTCTTGCCCTTGCCAATGGATCCGCCGCGCTTCTTAGCCGTGCGGCCACCGTCAGCGCCCGGAACTTCGTGCGGGTAGCCCTTGCGGACATACAGGCCGCGGCCAGTTTCACCGCCAGATGCGTGTTTAATACGACCACCTTTTTTATACCCTTGCTGTTCTAAAGCAGTGGTTAAATTACGGTCAGCATTACGCATTGCATCAAAATCTGATGATTTTGTTGATTGAACAGCAGGTTTATTACCTTCTTTATAAAACTTTGAAGAATTCGCACCAACGCGTTGCGCTTCAGTAGCGCCACCATCAGCGTGGTGCATGCGCTTCAACGTTTTGGCCAAATTAGCCTTTTTAGCCAATTTTGGATTGTCGCTGTGTGCGGCCTTTTCCAATTTCTTGGCGGGAATCTTTTCCCCAGCCGGGACATGCAGTGCCTTATGAAGAGAGCCGGGGTGCTTGATTGCGCCCTGAATCCATTTTTCGCCGCCGCCGTCTTTCTTGCCGGTGCGGGCTTCTGGCTTAACCATCTTCTTAATCAGCGCCTTGTCAGCGGCCTCATCGGGGTGAGCAATTTTGCCGCCACGCTTTGCGCCCTGCGTCGTCAAATTGGTGTCTGGCATATACCGAGGCGCTGGCATCGGGCGACGGGGCGGAAGCGGCGCGCGCATCGGGAGGCCGCGGCCCTTCATTCCTTGCTGAATTTGGTCCTGACGAATCAAATCACCCACAGCGTCGCCATCAGCGTGATGCTCGCGCTTGATCCGGCCACCCTTCTTCATGCCGCCGACGTGTTTTTCGCCCTCGCGAAGATCATTAGCCTTTTTCATGTCGCGGTTAATAAAGCGATCTACTGGTGGCATTGCCTTCCCGCCGTCTTTGCGGGCCTTGCGGTCTGCGCGCTTCTTGGCCATTGTGCCATGCACTTTGCCGCCAGACTTGTATTGGCGTGGGCTGACGGGGCGCATACCCGTTTGCTTTTGAGAACCCTCTGCTTCGGGCGGGGACCACGAAGACGAATCGACTTTCGTGTGCGGCTCGCCAGATTCAATGGCTTTCAGTTTCTTTGCCGCTCCGTCGCGGGCCGCTTTAAGGTACTCATGCATAGGCTTGCTCCATCGCTGCGGCAACGCAGTCACAATAAGTGAATATTAACCTAATTTCTGCGTCGGCACAATATCTGTTCATTCTTTGTTCCCACCCCGAAGCATACGCAAAGCGTTGGATAAGGCATTGTTATTGCTAATTGCCCCACCGGATGCCGCCCCATAACCGGGGATCCTGCTCCAATCTATAGCGTTTTGGTAAGTTAGGGGATTTGCGCCATAATTATAGGCCGTCGCCCCCAAAGACTTATACGGCTGGTTTTGAGTGTAATTGTAAGTTGGCGGGACATACGCTGGGTATGTTGTTGGAGTTACCGCGGCTGCGGTTGTTCCGGCAATTGGTGGCACATACACTGGGGTGTGGTCGTTTTGTGGGCCGGGCGTAAATTCAACGTCCTTTTGCGAAGCCATTTTAGCGTAATTGGGATCGTTCACGCCAACAAATTTTGGCGCAAATAAATTTTCCAACGCGCCGCTCAGGCCGCCCATAAATGTATTTGTTTGTGGCGTCCGTTGCCCGGCGGCGAGAACTCCCATAGCACTTTGCGGCCCAATAGATTGGCCAAGTTCTGCGGCTGCGGCCCGATTAAATGCCGCAATTTGAGAGGGGTCTTCCGATCCATATCCGGGCAAACTCATTAATGCCGCGTATGGGTCTGTTGTTGCGTTCGCTGATTGCGCCGCTTTCATAGCGGCTGTAACTGCGGGGTCATTGACCGCATCACTGGCTGTCCCGCCAACCAATTGCGCATCGTTTGCAATTTGCCGCGGCGCATTTTGGCTTTGCGTGTCTGCCATTTTTACCCCGCTTTGCAGGGCCGCCATAACGCTTGCTGGCGCGACATCATAAGCACCCGGCTGCATTGTGGCCGCGGATGGTTTGCCCGACATAATACTTTGGGCGTATGCCTCACGCATTGGCGCGGACGAAATCAGGTTTTCCAATGATGGGCGTTCAAAATTTTGCGTAACAATATCGGCCACATCAGCAGGGTTTGTGCCAGTTGCCATAGCGCGAGCAGTTGGGCCATACGCGGGGGCGTTAACCTCATTTAGGGCAAAACCCATTTGGGCCATTTGCGTACCAGCCAAGGCATCGCGCAACGCGTTTCCCGTCAAACTTGGGTCAATTCCAAGGGCCTCTTTGAGGGCCGCAGCCCGTGGCCCTGTTTCTTGCGCAATGCCAATAGACGGGCCGTTGATGGCTGACGGGTCCAACGTTTTACCGCTTTCCCCCATAAGGCTTCCCAAAAATCCAGCAGCGCCAGCCGCCGTGTTTTGCTTTCCCACCAGACCGGGGTAGGACATGCCAAAAGCATCGCCGGGAAACATGACCGCGTTTTGCAGCGTCCCTTGATAGGGGGTATTTAATCTTTGTTCAGTGTATTCCGATATGGTTTGAGGCGATGCGTTGCTGGTTAGCCCAAAATCAGAAGCCGCTCCGGTATTGATGTTGTTGCCAAAAGAGAACCGGCCAACATCTTGATTGTATGCTTCTGCTTGCCGATCTGCTGTGGCTTGCTGTGATTCTGCTAAACTGTCAGCGCGGGAGTTGTTTTCTGTTGCGTTAGCAATAGATTGCGATGCCGCCATATCAGCATTAGCCGCAGCCTCTGACCGGTCGGTTTGGTTGCTTTCGCTCTCACCTTCGCCGCCGCCCTCAGCGCCGCCGCCATCATCAAAGTGCTTGCGGGCTGAACGCAGTGCATGGGTAATGGCTTCAGCCATTGGGTCGTAACCAGAAACCAAATTTTGGTTAAATTCCAACGCTTCATCTTCTGACAAAGGAACCCCGCCAAGAGTAGCGTATCCAGTCCTCTTGCCTATTGTTTTGGGTTTATTTGCCATAACTCACCTACTGGATGACGCCGCCGGGCGTGGGAGACATTTCTGGTTCGTTTCCTTCAAGTCTCTGTAACATGCCGGGGTCAATCAATTGGCGAGCAATAGCCAAACCAGACGGATTCTCCGCCATTTCCTCCGCAAACTTCATTGCAGCCAGCCGCTCACGGCTCTCGCGGTCGCGCTTGCGGTTCGTGGCATCCAATTGCGCGTCGATGTTCTTCTGCTGGATTTCGGCCAACTTGACCTGATCCTCTGGGGCCATGCCTTGGCCGCCCCCGGTCTTGTTTTGCAACTCCTGAACCTTGACCTGAGCCTCAGTCATCTTTGACTGTGCGGTGATCATGGCCGCTTGCGCCGCAGTTTGCGCGGCCATTGCTTGCGGGTCAGGCGGGGCGGGCTGGTTAACGGTGTCACGCAACAACGATGACGGGTTTGCCCAACCAAGGGTCAGCAATGCCTCGCGGTTTACAGCATCAAGGTTATAAAGATCAGGCGCTTGCTGCGCCAACTGGATCAAGGCCGTGACTTTCATCACCCGCTGAATGTGGCTGGCCGTATTTGGGTCGGCTTGGGGAACCAATTCATAATTTTCCAACGCATCAAGGAATATTTTCTCATCCCACTGCGTTGCTGGCCGCTTGTTGCGTTGCCAGAATGATTCTGGGTGGTCACGGAAACACTGCGCCAGCAATTGAAATTCGTCCGCCTGAGCCGCATGCAGACGCTTGTGGACGCTGTTCAAAACCTTTTGCGCTTGCTCAATAATGGCCAAAGTTGTCCCGACCGGCGCGTCAGACTTTCCCTCGCCCACTTGCAATTCAGACGTGCCGCCGACCCGCTGGCCGTATTGGCTAATGTTTTCCGCCAACGCGCCCAATGCCGCGGACGGCTCCTTGTATGGCAACGGCATAACGGCCTGTTGGATGGGCATGCCAGCCGTGTCCACTTGAGCGCCGCCGCCCGGAGGCACACGGAATATGTTAGTATTCTGACGCCCAGCCGCCTTGGCATACAAAAAGCCGGGGAAATTGGCGTACATGCCAGCGTCAAGCAATTCGCGCCACGCCGCGGTCAGTGCATTGGTCGTATTGCCCAAAATATGGAGCAATCCCATGCCGTAAAACTTCAATCCCGGCACAAAATCAAATTTTACAAAGTGAACAAGCGCCTCAGGCAAATCTTGTTCTTCTTCTTTGTAATTTCTGACAATATTTAGCACTTTTTTGGACGAGGCGTCGATGGTTACGCGGTAGGGGACTTCTAAACCTGTCTCCTCGCCGTCAATTTTATGCTCAAATCCCAAAATATCCAGTTCGCAGTAGCATTCGTAAATTTCGCGGTCACGATCTTCAACGTCGCGGACGTCTCCCTCGACGCCGCCAATGGCATTTTTTTCTTTTTCGACCGCATTTAGGTCTTTTTCCTTGGCCGAGCCAAGGTCAACGTCACGGTAAGCGCCAATAATCTGCATGCGTTTGACGACAGACGGCCTCATTGAGATTTTGTGGGTCACTCGGCGGGCATTTGACAGGTCTGTGGCCTCATTATTGACAATTAAATCGTCCGCATCGACCGTTTCAGACACCGGGCGGTTGCGTAGTGGGCAAAAATACACTTTTTTGAACGATGAGCCGCCAAAACCAAGCATAAATAGCATTTTGTCGGTGTCTGGGTAGTATTCCTTGGCCACCGCGGTCAGGTAGTGATTAAAATCACGCTCCAAATACTCCGCCATTTGATCTACTTCTGGCGAGTCTTGGTTGCCGTCAACCCTTACCTTTACGGGTCCATCCGTAGGCAATAGTTCTGACCGGGCGTTCGCTTGGAATCGTAGCACTGCCTCAAGCAAGAGCGGGTGCCGAATGCGTGACATTCCCTCAAGTGGTGCGCCGTCCGCCGTCCCTTGGAGACCCGGAAGTTCAATTTTAAGGCCAAGAAGGCGCAAACCTTGCGCGCGGTCCTCAATCCAATCTTTGCGGGATTCAATGTCTTCCTCAATTCCTCTAATTAACTTTTCTGCAATAGATGACAGTTCTGTCTCGCTTAAATCTTCGGCCAAGTTAGCAAACCAGCCCTCGTTTTTATTTTTCTTGCCAGATTGTATAGGGTTGCCGTCAAGCGAAACGCTAATAGAGCCGTCCCCGTGGTCAATCCGTAACACATTTCCATCGGCATCCAACTCCGGCAGATCCGCGCCCTCGTCGGCGTCCATAATGACAATGGTGTCTTGACCCTCGCCGAGAGTGTTTTCAGGCTCATCTTGATCAAGACGAAGGTTTGGAACGAGACCGGGCGTCAGTGCCATGTGCGGTATCCTGTTGAAGTTCCGCGCATTATAGGCCAATTACGCCTCGTTCGCAAATCTCCAATCGTCGTCTTGTTCATCAAGATCAAGGTCTGGCTTGTTGAGGGCATCCAGCATACGCATAAGTTCCAACCGCAGTTCATCCTTGGTGTCGCCCCAAGGCTTTACCGCATTGGCCGTCATTCCTTGCACATTACCGTCTTGATCGTAATACACTTCATGGATGGCAAACCCCACGTCGGGGTCCCCAAACAAATTCCGTGTCTTATATTTCACAACTCGGTGGTTCCACGTCATCATGGATTACTCCTCGCAATCGCATCGCCACATGAGAACCGAATATTCTCCATGCGTTGCGCCAAGGTGTGCTACGATCATCCACCCAAGCCGGTGGTAGTCGTCCACTAGGTGATACGCAACGTATCGAAAATTCCCAGTGCGAATACAAGTCATGCTTTACACGGCATGAAAGTTTTAGTCAAGGACGTCAGCCAACGCCTTAATTATGCTGACCGCCACATTTTTTTTAACCGCGACTTGGACAATTTTTGTGTCAATTACTACCGTCAACATAATGCGACCGTCATCCATTTTTCTTGTCGCTATTGCTTTGATTTCTTTGCTCATACGCCCAAAAATCCGCAACTTCCGTATTCATCACTGTGCAAGTATTCGCCCGATTCTTCGTCAAAGTATGTGGCCCAGCGCCACGCGGCGCAATGATTTGCCACGCACGGCTTGCCAAGGATTTGCCCCTCAACAACAACTTCCTTGCCGGGAATGCCATTGCCGCGCCCAATTGGGCAAACCAATTTCGACATTTCTTCCGGCGTCATGTAGTGCGGATTGTCTGCCATTATTAAAATCTCCTTTTAACACCGTCTTCAAAAAAATCATATTCAACCACATACTCGTTTGGATTTTCATCTGGCAATTCATTTTTTAATATTAATTCTAATTTATTTTTTGCATATTCTTTTGGAGAAATCATTAAAAAATTGTTTTGGCACAAATCAACTTCTTCTTTTGTTAATTTAATTAAACGAGAAACGGATGGAGAAATTTCTTTATTTTTATCAATTGCTTCTAATTTATTGGAGGCTTGCGTTTTTGAAGACAACGCAATTGGCGTAAAACCAAGCATTTTTAAGAAAAATCTACGCCCGTTCATTACAAATCTCCTATTATATTGGGTAAAGTGGTTGCGTTTCACGGCCACTGACAAATTGTTTCATGCTGGCCAATTCCGCCGTCCGCTCCGCGCCACGCTGAAGCATTCCAGTTGAGCGCAACCAATTCAATGCTTGCGTGACAGTATCATGTAAGTCGTCATGCTTGCCTTTTGGAAATGTCGCGCACTGCGCCACAACCATTTCGGCCCACACGCGGAATACCTCGCCAGACGGGTCGGTGGGGGCCATAATCATGCCCTCCGAAAACAAGTGTTGAATTGAGTAAGTGCGCGCCACTTTATCCAATCCCTTGGGGTCAATGAGGCGGACGCCGTAACTTTCTCCGCCAAATAGACGACGCAATTCTTGGCTGACCGATATACCTGACGCTTTGTTTTCAATCAGGAGCATATCAATTTTCCACTCCTTGGCCGACGCGGCAATCTTTTGCACCAGTTCATGCAATTCCATGCGTCCCTGCCACGCATGCATTATGATAGCCTTGGGGACGTCAGCCTCGCGCTCCTCCGCTGAAATGCGTTGCCAACTTCCGCCCATGTCTCCGCCCACGATGCCGGTCGTTGGGCCAGCGTCACGGTAAACGCCCCAAATAGTGCAAGCGGAGAAGTCACCCTCAAATTCCTTTGCGCCGAAAGCAGTATCGACCGACGCGACAACAATTTCCAAATTGTGTGGGTATTTTTCTTTGGTCCACTCGCCCCACCACTCGCGCTTGATAATACCGCCGCCCGCTGGTTCAGGCCGTTGCTGCAATTGCCCCGCCGTGGCGTAGGGGCCAAGGGTCTTCTCCAGCAAGTTAACTTCTTGCTCGCCAAAACGTTCGGGCCAAAGAAGTTGCCCCTCCTCAGTGCGGGGGTCTGTCCACACCACCGCCTCCCCGCCATTTAATTCCGCGGGGACTAATACATTGTAAGTTCGACGCGCCGCCTCAAATCGCATTGGCAAGCACAAGTGTGTCCAATCGCCCACGTCCTTTGACAAAATGTGTCCGGTAACATCCTGCTCCGACAGGCGTTGCTGAATGACAATCTTGACGCCTTTCTTGGGGTCGTTGAGGCGGGTTGACCACGCCATGTCCCACCACTCAATTGTCGAGGCAATAATTGCCTCCGAATTGGCTTCCTGAGCATTGTTAGGATCGTCGGCAATCAAATAGTTACCGCCCAAGCCGGTGGTGGCTGATCCAACCGACACAGTATTGCGTATGCCATTCTTGTCATTTTGAAACCGCGTCTTGGTGTTTTGGTCGCCCACCAACTTAAAGCGGTTGCCCCACAGTGTTTGATACCACTTGCTTTCAATCAAGCGTCGGCACTTGACCGAATCCTGAATTGACAAATTCATTGCATATGAGGAATGCAAAAATTGCATACCGGGGCCGGACGTTGGGCTGCTTATGCTTTGCGTCCACACCCACGCGGGAAACATTGTCCCCGTAATGGTTGACTTTGAAAAGCGGGGCGGGACGTTAATGATCAAATTACGGATATACCCGTCGCAACATGCCTGAAGGTGTTCACATATGGCTTGCAAGGCGAATCCGCCGTGGGCAAATGGCGCGGAGTCAACCTCGCGCCAAGCCCTGACTGTAAAGTCATACAGGCTTTCCTCGTAATTTTTGGCCTTTAATTGGCGAACAAGTTCCCGCCGCTGGCCTTCTGTCAGGTTTTGTAAATCTATTGCCATACACAGAAATTACCACGCCAAGGAAACGCCGACAAATTTGCCTGTTTACTTGGTTTTGACTTTAACTTTTACCCGAAACGCGCTCTTGGATTTTTCATACTGATCCATTGCCTTAAACACGCTTTCAAGTAATTCTTCATATCGGCATATTTCTGCAAACCGCTCCTCAAGCAAGTCGGCGGCTTTCCATTCTACTGTTGTTTCTTTTGGCCAAGTAGACACGCCAGTCCGCGGGTCACGCTCGCTTTTTTCGCATTCTTCCGCCGCTTCCCTGAGGGCTTTAACTATGTCTGCCGGTAACATCATTGGCTGTCCTTCCACGCTACAAGGCACTTGCTGACCCACCACAAAACACCAAACCACAGATTAATCGCCAATGGCAATTCAATATACCAGTTCATTTTAATTACCCCTCTATGCCCTGATCATAAAAAACGCAAACCCAATAAGTCCAAGCATGACTGCAACCAATTCAATTGCTTCAGCCAAATTTTTCCCAATTTCAATCATTGTTTACTATCCCTCGCATTAAAATGTGAAAACCATTCACGCAGTTCAGTTTTTTCAAACTTTGAATAAATCCTCAACGTGTAATCATTTCAATTGTTCCGGTAAAACTTTAACCCACCTTTTTCCATCCAGCCATACTTGACCCGTTGGAGACCAATCCAAAACTCCAACTCGGTGTTCATCGTCGGGGTGGCGTTTAATCAGTTTGGTCAACTCCAATGCGCATTCTGCAATTTCTTGCCGATCATGTGCCAACGAAATGTCTGCGGAATAAACAGTCATAGTTTGCAATCGGAGCATCATGTTGCGCTTGTGCAGAGCATTGTACCATTCTGACAATTTCCTAGCATTTGGCCATCCTTGCCAATGTTCAGGCCCCAAGAACGTGTGATTGAGGTCATCGCCATCATAATGGATATTGAGCCAAGCCAATTCTTCCTTGGCATATGTTTTGCGCAACTTTATCCAATACGGATTAAATTGACGCCAAAAAGAATTAAACACATATTGGTGTTTTATATTCCAAACTTCCCCGATCACAATAAATTTAGAGCCTTCAACCCTTTTGATGGGAAATGAACCGCCATATGAGCCAACTGGTTGGTATAAATTCATTTTGGCGGCTCCGGTAATTTTCTATATTTATTATTTCTTATGTCTCTTACGTATCTTTCACTGACGCCATATTTGGCAGCGGCTAATCTGCTTGGTCCAGTTTCTTGTCGTATTTTATTAATTATATCATCGGTATATTTGACAAAATACGCTTGTTCATTTTTTGCAACAGGCGGCATTTTATTGCGTTGTTTGTTTTCCCTGTCATCCACATTGTCTTGCCGTGTTCCAACAAATAAATGTTCATGGTTTATGCACTTAGGATTGTCACAGGTATGACAAACAAACATTCCATCGGGAATTTCCCCAACATAAACTTCGTAAGCCAATCTATGGGCAGAAACAGACTTCCTGCTACCATCAGTACGGGAGCCTATAATTAAACGCCCGTACCCATTTCTTATTGTTGACTGCCATTCAATGCAGCCAGAAGGCATTGCCTTAGAAAGCCTATCAAGGCGTTCTTTTAATGGGTAAACTGTTTGACCACGTATCTTCATGGCATCCAGTATAACATCATTTTCCGGCGGGGCAAGGAGGAAGTGGCATCCAATGAGTAACCTGACACTCTTCATAATCATATTCAGTCGCTTCATTTGGATCACAAATCCATGAATTACGATGCCACTTAACAGTTGCAATTCCTGATATGGATTCAAACCCACAACGACCATAAGCAAGAATGCGCGTTCCATCTTTTGGCGCGGTTTCTATTGGTTGCCATTCAGTCATACATTTATTCCCTTTGAAAACAGATGATATTCTCCTTCAAAGTCATCAGGCTCTGCATCACGTATTATGTATGATGATTTGAGATCATCGTTGCATCTTGCCCAGTGATCTTTGGCATCCCTATTGCTTAACAGGCATTTTCTAAAATTCCCTTGTGTCGTCGTGTATTCAATCACAACCCAATCCGGCTGAGGAACTTGTTTAATTGTTTGTGGTTCAATGCCACCACTCATGACCGCACCATCCTTTCAAAAAGTTGTTCCAAACAAAATCATTGAAATAATTTCTAGCAAAAATGTCCATAAGATAAAAAACACAATGATGGCTGCTGGAAATACAAATCCAATCAACATTATCGTGCTGAACACAGCAAATGGCTTATCCACGCCGGGTTGGTTTAAGAAGTACCGATAAATAGATTCCATGACTGCACCATCCCGCAATAACCGTGGGTTGTACTAAATTTTTCTTCGCGCTTTAGAGTATTTTCATCATACTCAAAATAAGTCGTCCACCGCCAAGCCATGCAATCTGGGCCATAGCACTCATGTTCTGATGCCATAACAGCATCATGAACCATTAATAAGCCGCCCATTGATGATAGACAGATTTTCTTTTTAGCCTCTTCAGGCGTCACATAATGCGGGTTATCAGTAGTCGTCATTGTCTTCTTCCTTATCCATGTCTTTTACGATGCGTTTGATTGAAAGTATCTCGCCAAGGACATAGCGAAACGCGGACAATTCAGGAACTGTAAGTTCCACGCGGTTTGATCCTTGGCGAATAACGAGAACGCTGGGTGTGCCGGGAGTAAACTTCATTGTTGTGACTGTTGGGCCTCTATCGCACTCTCGTTTCAAAGAGAATGACATTTCCATTGTGCTTTTCATTTGTCTTTGTCCCATGAAAATTTAGGCAGTGTTACTTTTGACTTTTCGGGGCTGAGTGTTGCCCGTATCTTTTGCAGCCGCTTTTCTTCGCGGACTGTAGTGAGCCTGACCCTGTACCCGGGGTCTAGGCTATTCCCTATGCCGGAGTCACCGTGACTGCGCCTTGACTTTGGCATCAATTTTCTCCGCGTGTTCTAGCCAGTCGATAATTTCTTGCTGTACATCGGGCGAAAAATCTTTGAACCGGTCACTGTTCCGCATTTTTAAGAAATGATTTCTCATAAACACTTCCCACTTAACTTGCGCCTCAAAATCCGATTTTGTATCATCAAGCACAGCGTTTGCTTTGTCTTCGGCCACGGATGGGTGGTCGGGAATGTATGGTTCTAGGGGAAATGTATTTTCTCTATTTATAAACATCGGAACCACTCCTCTTTTGCTGATGTTACTGGTTGTAACCCATGATTTTTTTGCATCCATAAATTGTTGCCGTCAAATATTTGAAGATCGGCTGTTTTGTCCTTAAAAGGACGCAATTGAGATGCCGCCGCAGTAGTTTTGTCATTGCCCCACCAGCCAATGGCAAGTGAATCTCTCCACGTTTGGCGCTGTTGCTCCCGCTTAAGGATGCGTTCCTCTATAATTTGGTCAACAGTCTTGTCATCCAGCACAAATGGCGGCGGGGCCAGTGGGACTACTGGCTTTGCGTATTCCCATGAATTAACCATGGACATATTGCGGAACATTTCCGTGCCAGCAAATTGATTGACTGACATTGGCTCCCACAATTTGTGGACCACTTCCCTGCCGGTCAAATCTAGGCCGCGTATCATTGCAAATGGTGATGCTTGCGCGGCATTGACCGGCATAATGCCAGAGAAGCGTATTACTGCTGGCGCGGCTACAAGTGCAGCCAAGCCGGTGATAAATTTGCGGCGCGTGGCAATCATTGGATGATTATCCGTGGTTGGGATGGCTCGCAAATTGCTTCGTAAAATCCTTTGGCGGCATTTGCCCGCACTTCGGGTGGCAATTCATCAAGGACAAGGCTGGCAAAGGAAGCCAACACGCCAAGGACTTCCGCGTATTTCAGTCCATCAACTGCCTCGCCAATTTTGTGTAGTGCTTGGTGCCGCTTGTCTAGTTGATCGTCAGTAGTCATGTTTATTCTCCGTTGCAATTCATTGCATTTACATAGCGCGTAAACTTAGGACTGTCAATTTGCGTGTAGTGTCAACTTGTCGCTTCTGTAACAGGCTCTGGATAAATTGCAAACCTTGCATAAATTTTTGCGAATTTTTCCGATTCATTGCATTCTGGGAAAACTTTCCATTCAATGTTCCACCTTAGTTCTTGCTTGTTTTTATAAATAGCATTTCGCTGCCAAACTTTTGTTTCATGAATCCTATTAATTTCACTCATAAGCAATTTTGACAAAACGTCCTCAGGATCATCAAATAGGTCCTTACTCGCTGTTGCCATAAACTCTATGTATTCACGATTGGTATTTTGGGGCATGGAATCCCAATGCTGACGATAGAAATTAGTTGAAGCACTTAAAAGCGGGATAATGTTGCACGTCCTTATGCCAAGCCCCTTATCACCAGTTTTTTCCATTTTATTTCTCCGTTAATGTAAATGACGGCTTGTTAAGTTTCACGGTCCCAAATATACTTACCCCACCAATAAACCGAACCTAACCTTGTAGCGCCTTAAACGCTTGCCCGTTGCCGCCTCGGTTGCAGGGAGACTATATTGGTGGGTATTCCGAATGTCCTTTACATAGCGCGTAAACTTGGGACTGTCAATTGGGGTGTTAGTTTATATTTAATAAGTTGGCGGGTATTATTTTGGGTTGAATTTAATTCCGGTCAGATTTTCCCAATCCTTCAATATGCGGCCATAACATTCCATTAGGCTGTCATGTTGAAGTTGAAGCATGCCCAACTTTTCTTCGGCGGCCCTCATTCTATCCATGAAGTAGTAACGACTTTCGCCATTAAATTCATACGGATGCTTTTTTGATGCTTCGAGGTCTTTCCGCAATTCCGCTACAACAAAGTGCAGTGCTTCGTTTTCGGCATACAACTTTAGCCCATTGTGTCCAGACTCTTGCGATGTGTGGATGGCTTCCAAAAGTTTTGCTTGCAGCCGCGCATTCTCTTCCCGCAAAATTTGGTTACGGTTAAGGTATTGCTTAACCTTTTTCCACCATGACAAGGGCTTGCCAGAATTTGATTGTTTGGGCGGCTGCACCGGTGATTGGTATTTTTCCTTAAGGCCCTTCAAGGACATTAGTTCAAATGACCCGTCGCTTTGGGGTTTGGCAGTCATGAGTGGTTCCTTTGTCGCTTTTGCGTATCATGCAAATTATAGGGGCCAACTATGCGCTGGAGTCCCGCGGCCTGTTGATAATTTGTATTGAATACGGGGCCATAAGGATACCCCACCCCCACCCCCTTGAACAAAATAAAAGGGGACGGGCTATGAATTGCCTGAGTGGCTTTCCATTGTCTTAAGCCACGCCCCCGCCCAGCGTGACAGCATTGCGTTTACCATAAGCGTACGAGCAGACGCCACAGCCAGACCGGAACGCAAACCAGTGTAGGCCAGTGGTATGCTTATGCTACAGTTTACGGGGGATGTCAAATGATGAACAGTCATGCGGGCCGGTCGCTACTCCGGCTGGAACCAAAACGATCTGTGGTAATCGACATCCGCCATAACATAGCCCTACCACTGGCCGTATGGACTTGGGACGTATGGGCGCTCGTATTGTGGTTCCTGTTTACCCATAAATTGCTGCGTGTCTGCTTTCCACGCCGCCGCATGACTGAAGCATACATAGGGGCGTTTACGTGGGATGTCAAATTGCTTTGGACAGATTTTTGAAATGTCCGAGTGGATTGCGTGCGAATCCGTATGGGGACCTAGCCCATTAGCGGGGGGTGCCGCCACCCCCACCCCACCCCCATGTTCTGGTTTTGTTCACGGTCTGTTCCCTGTTTGTTCACGGTTTGTTCTATCGCGCGCGACCGAGCGGAACAAAAGGTGAACGAAAGCAGAACCAAAGCATGACCATTGGTAAAGCATGACTATACGTTAAGCATAAGCATAACGATACGTTAAGCATGACCATACGGCAGATAAGCATAAGCGTGACGCATCGTAAGCATGACCATACAGATAGGTAAGCATGAGTATAACGGTGCGTAAGCATGACTATACGCAAGCATGAGCATGGGCAAGCACGAGCATTGCATAGCGTGCGTTTATGCTTTTATTCCCATTATGGAAACAGAACAAAACGTGAATTCGTCAACAGCGGCAATCTCTTGGCTGGCATGTGTGATTGCCTAGCATGAGCATAAAGGCCGTCCTTGGTCTTCTAATGCAATCCTAGCACTGGGTGTTATAGATCATCCTGATCAGGGCTGGGCAATGCTACTGCTTCAAGCATGCTCGCCAATGCATCGCGCTGGTCAAAGTCCAATGCGTTCACATCAATGGGTTGGACGTCGATCTTGCCCGCGACAAGCACCTGCTGACGGTCGCTATAGTATTGGTTCCACTTACCAATTAGCCGAACGCGGGTGTCGATCATCACGCGCTTGTCAGCGGGATCCAGTTCAGGGTCGTCCGATATCCGAATGCAGTCGTCGGCAAGGTAATGCGTGCCAATTTCACGGGCGCGCGCGGTGGCTTCCGCAAAATCTGGGTGGCGCATAGTCCACTTCCAAACAGTATCAAACGCTGGCATGCCATCTGTCTGACATATTTTGGCCATTGTAATGCCATTCGCGAGATACATGCATATTCTGTCACGCATTTCCTCGCTATACATTGTCGGCCTTCCCCTGCTCTTCTTCGGGTCAAGCATGGCATCGACATCAGCAATTGTGAGCATGCCCTTGTTGGCTATCTTTGCCTTTTCTTGCGGGTCCATTGCATTGCCCTTGCGCTTCTTTTCCTTGGCTTGCTTGTCTGTCAAAGCATGAGCATTGGCTGTCTTGCTGTTGTCTGTGTGTGTATCTGGCATTGTGTTACCTTATGCTTGTGCTTGCCAGTGTGATTGCGGCAAGGCGATTAACCCCGCCGCAACCAATAGCATTATCAAGCATCAGCGTCGTCTTCTTCCTCATCCGCTTCGTCAGATAAATCATCGGCATCCTCAGCCGCCTCAAGAACCCACTCAAGCGTCTGCTCAAGTTGGTCAATCAACTGCTCAAGGAAAGCGATCTGCGTCTCGAACGGCATCAAATCAAATTCCTCGACCCAATCAAGATCGACGATATTATCAGCGACCTCATCATTAATGATGCTGACAGTGAGCATCGGCACTTCATCATAATCAGACATAAGCATGACCTTTCATTGCACTGTGCGGGGTTTGAACGGTGTTATTCTACCAACCATTTCGGGCAGTTCTTCATCGAATTCCACTATCTCGATGTCAGCGATGTCTTCGCCTGTCATGCCCTCGACCAAATCCCTCACAGCCATGATCACGTTCGCTTTTACAGCCTCATCCCACTCATCTGGCTCGCCACGATATTTCATTGTGACTGACCCATCTTCATGCGCGAGAAACCACAAAAACTGCATTGTCATACCCCTGTAACGAATCAGTGAAAGGCAAAAAACACTGACGAATCAATCACATAAGCATTCTATCACGCGTCCAATGCATGGCAAGCATGAGCATTGCATTTTATGCATAACAGTCATGCTTTTTTGTGGCTTCACTTATGCTGATGCTTTTCGTAATCTCCAATCATCAACAACGGGGCGACGCCCAAACCAACGGAGACTGACAATGACAGACAATACATACAATGGATGGACTAATTATGCGACGTGGCGCGTAAACCTTGAAATTTTTGACGGCATAGACGTTGAGGACATGAATTGGAATAAAAAAGATTTAGGCGACTTTGCATTGGCAATAAAAGAATACGCAGAGGAGATTGTTTGTCCTTTGAAGATTACCGAAAATTCATTGGCGGAAAGTTATGCACTTGCTTTTCTTTCATCAGTCAATTGGCGGGAAATTGCTGAACATTGTGCCGAAGAATAAAAATAAAAAAGCATGAGCAGTGCGCTTAACATATGCTCATGCTTTTCTTTAAAGTGATTTCACTGAAACAAACAACACGGAGAATGACAATGGCAACGACAAAACGCGGCAAGGTGATCATGATTGCCACCCAGAAAAGCATGACCGATATCAAGATGAAAAAGACCTTCTACACTGACTATACAGTGGCCAAGGCGGCGGGCGTTAAGGGTGGCATTGTCACGTCATACAGACTGCCTAACAGCGACAAGCGATATGAACTTGCCAAGGGTTTTCAAACCGCAATGGTGATCACCGACGAGGCATCGCAAGATGCCGCGCAACGATTGTTTGAGCGAGCAGAGCAGGGCGGTGTTGGCATATTTGACAACATCGAGGAAGCGCGCAACGCAATTAAAGCATTAGCATAAGGAGAACGACAATGTATCAGGTCAAAGACTACACCAACATGTATGCGATCCGCGTGATTGCGGAGACAGAGACAGTGCCAGAGGCCATCCGCGCCATCTCAGGCAAAATCTACTGGCTTTAAGAAGACCAGCAGCACCCCGACCACTACGACGTCATCACATGGCAGGGCGGGCAATTCGTAATCGAACCAAAGAAGGAGAAGACCAATGCTTGACCAAACAAATCCACTCGACCCCACTGGCCTCACATGCATCGACGGGAAACCATTGCTGTATGGCCGCAGTCAGGTATCGTTTACCATGACCGGATTCCGCGACAAGGAACACGCAAAACGCTGGGCGGATGCCTACTACGACCGAAACTGGGGATACGGACCATCGACCCGCGTGGACGAAATCGACGGCGAATATTCGGTGCATGTGGTCCGAAGCACGTCATGCGATTGAAAATTGTCAGTTGACTGACACGAAATTCGTATGCTAGTGGTTATGCGTCAACAGGGCGACAGCCCACAACAAGGAGAACGACAATGATACCAGCAGTTGATTTTATTGCACTGAGCGACGCCGACCTCGTGGACGAGACGGCAAAACTCCACGCCCTTCACGCCGCGATTGGCAAGAAACTGGACGAGGCCAAGGCAGTCATTCGGTCGCGCGGCAAGAGCGAGATCAATGGCCACGCCTTCACTGCAAAAGTCGGCGACAGCGTGATCGCGTGGTCGCTCGACAAGGACAAGATCACCAAGGAAATGGGCGAAATGTGGGTCCAGAAGCACAGCAAGCAGAGCATGCGCGCTGGCGCAATCACCTTCTCAGCCTACGTCGATCTGGCATCGGTCAAGGTCGCGTGATTATTCCTTGGCTGAAGAAAAAGAAGGCGCGCGACCTCACGGGGCCGCGCGTCAGGACTTGGCTAATAATGAGAGACCCGAAAGTTTCTAGTAACCCCGCATATTTGGTATCCGTTAACATCACAAAGGACAAACAACCATGAGCAAGAAAAAACAGGACAAGGTGAAAATGGCGGAATTTACCGTCAAAGCAAATGAAGACATTGGCCGACCAATAGTGATTGTTGGTGATGAGGCAATGTTTTTCCTTGAAGAATTTCAGGTGATGGAACCGATGACGCAATTGGCAATTGTTACCGACCTCGCCCGTAAATTGACGGAGGTGCGCGACCAAATGATGGTGGCCGTTATGATGGCAATTGTCGATGCCGTTGGCGAAGACGAGGAAGAAGGCCCAGACGGAGCATTGCACTAATGGCTATCCGTATCATTAAAGCGGAACCGGACCCGCAAAGCATGACTAAACCGCGCAAGAAGGCCAAGGAGGCCGCTCCAATAGTTGAGCAGTCCTCGCCTAGCCAAGAAAACGCGAAGACCGTCAGCGACGCCCCCAATGGCCACAAACGTCGGGGCTTTGCCAGCATGAGCGAGGAGAAGCGCAAACTGCTGGCGGCCAAGGGCGGAGCCAATTCACCACGCGAAAAACGGCACTTCGTTCGCAACCCCGACGCGGCCCGCAAGGCCGGGGCCAAGGGTGGAAGCATAAGCAAACGCCGGTCAAAAATCACCGCAACGAATGAGGCGCAACAATGACTGGTTTCAGAAGCAAAAAACTTGTGACAGACAGATACGCTGATCCAGTGACATTGGATCACATCGTAGATTTACGCAAAGAGAATGAGCGGTTGCGGGAAGCGTTGCGTGTAATCAGGGATGAACTTGGTGATACGCCGCGAGATTCAATGAAAGCGTATGAAATATCTGACGCTGCACTAAAGGAGGGGTAGTAATGATTACAATTACAAATACAAGCAATCTGGTTGAAATCGCATGGATCGTTATGGGTGTATGGGCTGCTGTCAGGCTGCTGATCGAAATGAAAGACTTCGTTGAAAAATGGCAAGACAATTATTGGGAAGAACGATACGAAAAATATTTTGCACTTTATGAAGAGAAAGAAAAAGAATTGAATGCGTTGAAGGAGGGTGAGTGATGGACATCGTTGATCGTTTGCGAGAAGGCGTTAAGAATGATTGGGAGCAATCTAAACCCACTGTTAGAGGATAAAGATCAATGACTACGGATGACGAAATTAAACAATTAAAAGCAGAAAATGAAGCCCTTAAGTCTAGGCTGATGCGGATTGATACGTATCGGTTAAGGCGTTTGGAATTAGAGGGGCATGAACTCTTGGATGTTGCAACTCCCATTGCTGCGTCATTGAGAACTGTTTCTTGCATGCTGGATATGGTTCAGTCATATCTAGGTGATGATGTCAGGATGGCATTGGAGGCGTGGAATCACAATTTTAAGTTAGGCATGGAGATCAAAAAATTGCGTAACGCGTTGCAGTATTATGCTGACTGGGGCATCGTGTCGCCGGTGCTTGACGAAGAAATTTTACAGGATGGCGGGAATACTGCCCGTGCTGCACTGAAGGAGGGGGAGTGATGGAAACTTTTCATTACGTTCTAAAATATATAATTTTCTGTTTGTTTTGGAGTTTGGGATGGTGTGGGTATTACAATTATAAAGACGCTGAATTGACTGCTGTCAGGGCAGTTTGGGTATTACTACCTTTAATCGCTCCGTTGTTCTATTATGTGTTTTTTTGGTGGTGATGTGATGCCAGCATACTGGTCAGAAGACGAAAAAGACATTGTGCTTGATATGTGGCGCAAGGGCGAAACCGCAGTGGCAATTGCGGAAACACTTGGCAATGGCCGAACACGCAATAGCGTCTTGGGTTATTTACACCGGCTTCGGAAAGAAATGCCCGACGTTCCAAAAAAGACGGAGGGACGGCCAACGCGCGAAAAACGTTTCCATGCTCGGCCAAAACGAATTTCGCGCCCGAAGGTTATTAAAGTGGCAAAGGAACCGTTGCCCGTAATTAATGCATTCACGCCAATTGTAGAGCAAGAAGCACCGGTGGAGGGCATCCCATACTTTGAGACGCGGCGCTTCCATCACTGCACTTATATTCTCAATACGTCACGGGACGCCCACAAGATCAAATGCTGTGGCGGGACGCCCTTCCGTAATTCGTCGTGGTGCCGGAAGCATTACCATGAAGTTTTTACAGAACGTACGAACCGCGGAAAACCGGACGACCATTCACGCTTTGGCAAAGTTCGGGCGGGAGAAGGATCCCGTCTTCGTCAAATGTAAGGACGGCAAATCCAAGGTGAGCGCGGCTTTGCGTCCCCTCAGCGTATTGGAATGCTTTGTGGTTTGGATCGCCAAGCATTCCAGTTTCCACTCCCCAGTGAGAGCCGCGACGGTTCCTGATGGCTGTGACCTGCTGGGCATGCGTGTGATTTGTGACCGTCGTTAAAGACGTGTTCAATGCATTGTTGTAGGCTGCGTGAATGCCGCCACGAAACCGGTGCCTGATTTCCACTGAGTCATTAATGATATACGAGTAACAAAATTCCCACATTGGAAAACGGTCAGACAATCTTCCAACGTAGTCTTCTAATTCACTGGCTTGATTGGCGAGGTAATTATCGACCCGCATATCGTGGTTGCCAATTGTAAAAATGCGCCGTTTGGCACTGGGGAAAGTTGACATCCACTCATTGGCGGCGTCGATTTCGGCGGAAACTTTTGGGGCGGCTGATTTTAGTGTCGCGCCATGCCGTGAAACCCGCGCGCCGTCTATGATGTCACCATTCAAAATAATTGTGTCTGGCTTTAATATCTTTGCCACTTTGGCAAATGCTTGCATCGTTATGGTATTAACGCCGGGCCATATGTGGGCATCGCCACCAATTAACACCGACCCACTTTTTACTTCGCCAGACAAAATTTGGGGGTAAAGCCATTGCTCCGCCAAAACCCCAATTATTTCTTTTTCGTATTGCTCAACTAATTCTGGAAACCTAAAAACTGCTTTTTCTAATCGCGTTTGAAATGTGGGCTTCGGAATGGACAATGACGCCGCCGCCGCCATTCTGCTTTTTCCTGATCGGTAATAAACGTGCAGTGTTTGCTTCAATATTTCGTCGGATACTGGTTTCATGCCCATTGAACACCCCCTTTTGACTTCGAGCGTAAAATACATAAAACGGGAGTAATTACAACCCCGTAAAGGTTAACAGCATGACTGCGGAAGAATTTACTGCCTTTGTGGACTACGTGCGCGACGAATTTGGCGCGTGGGAATATCAACTGGCTAAGGCGATGGGATTTCATAGGACAACCATTGCCCAATGGAAAAAGACCGGCTCCCCACTGTATGCGGACTTGGTTGCCGCCGCAGTCATCGCCGGTCTCGATCCTTGGAAACCCCAGCCAGAACATCTGCCCAATCCTGCCCTACGTAGTCAGGAATCCGAACCTCAACGTCCAGTTTCTCCTGAACACTGAGCCGCTGGGCTAGCGTATATGCTGCCTTGTGGCCAGTGTATGTGGCATCATTATCGCCAAATATTGTCACTTTTCTGACGACCTGTGGCGGCTTCCATTTTGCCATGTTGTTTGCGTTAATGGCCGACCACACGGGTATGCGATTAATGATCGACGCCGCAATGGCTGTCTCGATGCCCTCGGCAATGCCCATGTGGAAATCCGACGGCGCGAGCCTAATTGCTGACCCGTCTGGTATTTGCCCAGCGCCAACCCGCTTGGCTGGATTTACCTTAGCCTTGTGTCCGTCGTCGGTCAGGTACGTGATGTGGACATTGTGGGCCATGTTATCGACGCCCACGACCTGAGACACCATTGCCGGAAATGATTTCTTGGCCTCAGGGTGCCACAATAGGTTTGCGCCGCTATACTCACGGATTGATTTAGAACGCCACTGAATGCCCAGTCTGGCCTTCATGTAGGTTGCTACCGGCCCATCATTTGAAACCGCCCCAGCGCCGTCCCAAATTGATTTGACGACCTGTCTCTGGCGCAACCTTTCGGCGTGGTCGGAAGACGCCAGCAATTTCTTTCCAGTCATGCTTGAAATTGCGTCGCATATAGACCGGAAACTCTTCCCAGTGACAAGTTGCGCCAATCGAAACCCATCGCCAGCGCCGCACGAGTTGCAGATGAACGTGCCGCGCCCGTCTTTATCGTCCCACCGAAAGCGATCCTTGCCGCCGCATATCGGGCAAGATCCGTGGCGGTTTACTAAAAATCGGGACTCGACACCCAATTGCGGGAGAATTTCTTGCCACTTGCCGCGGGCGAGGTCTTCAGGCCGAAGGACGGGATTCGTTTCGTTTTTCATGTTTCTCTTTCGATTTTGCTTTAGCAATGTTGCGGTGTTTAATCCAACTCAGCGTAGCCGCCGACGGCGCGAGGGCGACTGCCTTAAACGAGTTTGCGGGGCCAACCCCAAATTTATCCTTGTATGCCCAATATGCCCACCCGTCTTTGTATCCACGAGTGATCGCGTAACCACGCAATTCGGAGTAGAACGTTTCCTTTTCCTTCGTGGTGTAAGCAGAGACTTGCTTCTTTCCATCACGTGAAAGTTCCAGCAATTCTCCCGTAGTATGTTCAACCTTACTAACAGCCTCAGCCTTAAAACCACATGCCGGGCATTGCGGAGTGCGCGGGGGTTTAAGGAACGCGCACTTGGGGCATGCCTTGGGTAATGGAATTTGTTTTTCACGCTCTGCTACTCCCCTGCCTTGTCCATCATCAAGTTTGTCGTAAGAAATATCCGTCACAAATCCCAGACGCAGAGTGGTGTCACTGTGGTCGAGGATCAAACAGTCTTGCTTACCCTCGGCAGTGCGCAGACCGCGGCCAATCATTTGCGTGTACAAAATTTCCGACTTTGTGGGTCTCGCCAGAATGATGCAACGCACATCCCAATCTACTCCGGTTGTAAGCACCCCAACGTTGCAGACAATTTTCAATTCTCCATCAGCAAACCGTCTGGCGATCTCGGCGCGTTCCAACAGATCAGTGTAAGCATCCATGTATCCTGTTGGAACTCCCGCCTCCAAAAACAGTCTCTGGATGTGCTTGGCATGCGCCCTGTCCACCGCAAAGCAAATCGTTGACCGGTTTTCGCCGCGCTCTAACCACGTCGAAACAATATCGGCAACCAAGGGAGCCTTGTCCATCGCCTTGCCAAGTTGCTTTTTGTTGTAGTCACCCGCAACAACAGTCACGCCGGTCAGGTCAGGGTGAGCGGGAGCAAAAACGCGGAAGTCAGACAGATGGCCGCGGTCGATTAGTTCTTTCGTCGTAGTGCCAATAATCAAATCATCGTAAATGCGGCCCATGCCCTTGGCCCACGGCGTGGCAGTCAAGCCGACGACCGGAACATCCTTCCAAGCATCACTGTTGAACCAATCGTCGTAGAATTTGAACATGACGTGGCACTCGTCTACGATAATCAAATCCGCTGGCGGTATTTTTCTCCTAGCCAGAGTTTGAACTGAACAAACTTGAACGGGCTGGGTCAAATCAGTGCGCTCATGCATCGCCTGAAGCACCCCAATTTCCCAAATGTCGTGCTTTTCAAACTTGTCCACGGTTTGGTCGATCAGGGACAGTGACGGGACGCAAAACAAAACCCGTTTGTCCTTCGACCGCGCCATGCGGACAATTTCAGCCGCCGCAATTGTCTTGCCAGCGCCAGTTGGCATTTGCACGACCGGGCGCTTGTGGCCGGACGAAAGTGATTCGCGAAGTTTAGCGATTGCGTCGGTTTGGTAATCTCGGAGAATAGCCTTGACCATATCGGTTCCTGTTATGTGTATTATATATATATATTATTATTACTATACTCTGGAAGATATCCATTACATTACTCTGGCTAGATTACCTTAGCATAGCACTGGAAGTCAAGCACTGGAAGTCAACGCGCGCGCGCGAGAAAAAACCCCACCAACGAATGGGAGATTTCGCTGGCGGGGTGAAGTCAAAGGAGGATTACAGGAACTGCCACCGGACCATCCGGCGGACAAAAATAACCTAAGCCCTTAAACCAGCCTCGGCAAGTCTTTTTTGGTGGGCCTTTACGCCATACATCACGGTCGAGTGCGTTGTGTGCATCATGCGGCCAATTTGCGAATAGCCCATGCCTAACTCATTGACGGCGCGGTAGAATAATTCCTGACGGACGCGAATTACGTCGTGTTTGTAACATGGTGATTTCACTATATCGGGGTCGAGGTCGTGCATCTTGGCGAGTTCCCTAAGCATTGCCGTAAACCGCATTTTGGGCGGCGCAACTTCAAGAATGTCGGGGCGGATTTCACGTCGGTCAGGCGACACGCGGACGCGTTCCACCGGCACAACACCCGTGGGGCCAGAAACGCCGCCCAGCCGTTTTTTCACGGCCAAATAGCGAGCCTTCAATTCATCAATCGTTTGCGGTTCTCTGTCCATGCGTCCTCCTCGATGCCGTAAATAGACACAACCATCGGGATGCCATGATCCGCCCACTCGGCGGCAATTCCGCGGCATTCCGAATCGTCCTCGACTATTTTCATCTTCACCAAAAGGTCGCTCGTTGATTTCAGTAAGTTGTCCAAATCGCGTTTCCGACGATCTGGCTTGGTTGCAGAAATGTGGAGGACATACGCCCCCGATATTTGGTTCTTGGTTTGTTCTTTAATCATCCAACCGGCTTCTTCTAGCCAAGCGACATACTCAGGGGCGCGATACATGCGACCGCCCTTTCCGACGCGCCAAAGCCGATTGGTGCTGGGCGCTAATGGTAATTCAAGCCTGATCACGATTACCCTCCCACTCACACATGAAATGCCAAAAATTAATTTCGTCGTTTGTGGCCTTAAAAATTTTCATAAGCATGGCCATAGACGGCTGCTGCGATCCTCGCTCAATGCGTGAGATTGACGCTGCCGTCGTGCCGCACCGCGACGCCAATTCTGTCAGGGTAATGTTGTTGTTTATGCGCCATTTTCGCAATGGATGTTCAGACATTTGGCACAATCCTTGGCCGCTCATGGTTAGCCGCAAATGGCTGGGCAACAATTGGTCTGCTCATGGTTACGTTTACCTGACCGCGGACTTCTTTGTTGTTAAAAGTCCAACACTCGCCATTTTCGTCTTGAAATACGACCCAAAGAAGATCATGTTCTGGTCCGTAGTCGATCAGGACATGGGCCAGCCCCTTGCCCTTTGGCGTAATGACTGGGATGGGCGGATTGAGTTGTAATAGCATTGTGGGCCTCTTGACTAAATTTTCACTATGCGTAAATGATCTTCCCGTTGGGGACAACATAAGAACAAAAACCTAAACAGGTTTTGTGAAAGGAATCGAATGCCAAATCAATACGATATTGAAATATTGCGGCGCACAATTGAACTGCTTCTGGAACGCTACCCAGAACTGGCCGCAGACGAGGAACTTAGGGCGGATATGCTTGAAGGTTCTACAGATTTTCGTGAAACTATGGAAAGATTGTTGCGCCGCACACAAGACGCAATTTACCTGTCCAATGCTTGCGACGCCGCCATGCGTGACATCAAGGATCGCCAAATTCGGTTTGACAAGCGGGTCGAATTTGGCCGTGAATTGATGAAGCGCCTGATGGAAGTGGCGGACATCAAGAAAATGGAATTCCCGACCGCGACGATTTCCATCAGGAACGTGCCGCCGTCGGTCGTCGTGTATGACGAGTACGCGATCCCAGACGACTTCATGCGAATCAAAAAAGAACCAAATAGGGTATTGCTGAAAGAAATGTTGGAGAAAATGGATGTGCCGGGCGTCACCCTCTCAAATGGCGGAACAGCCTTATCAATCAGAGGAAATTGAAGAAATGAGTGCGAAGATAGCGACAGCATTGCACAACGTAATGGCAAAGGTCGGTTACGTTCAAAAGGGCAGTGAGAATAAATTTCACGGCTACAAGTATGCGTCAGAGGCCGACTTGTTGGAGCGTTTGCGTCCAGCCTTGATCGAGGAAGGCTTGATCCTTATCCCGTCGGTTGAAATGGTCAGGCCGATGGACGAGCATGGCAACACCATTGTGGACATGAAATACACGCTGGTCCACAGGGATGGCGACATTTGGCCGACGCCCATTCGCATTTCTGGCTGCGGTAACGACCGCGCAAAGAATGGCGCTGTGGGTGACAAGGGTGTTTACAAGGCCATCACTGGCGCGAATAAATATTTCTTGTTCAAACTGTTTCAGATTGAGACTGGCGATGATCCTGAGCGGGATCAGCAAGCCTCGTCATCTGAGCCAGCCAAGACATTGCCGTGGGCCAACTATACAAAAGACTTGCTGACTTATATGCGGGTCTTCCAAATGGCCGTGGAAATGTGCGAGACGGTCAAGGACGTTCAGGATTTTTGGAAGCAAGAGTTAAAAGAAAACTTTGCGACCATGAATTTGGAAAAGGACAGCGAGGACTACGAGGCACTGCGCCAACTCTGTTCAGACCGCGTAAAAGAAATCAATGCAAGTAAAAAGGCAAAGTGAAATGGCATACGAACAACGCGACAATAGTGGCTCCTTCTTCGTCAATAATCGCAAAACGCGTGACAACCAGCCGGACTTTAACGGCTCGGTCATGGTTGATGGGAAGGAATACTACATCAGCATTTGGTCGAAGAATGGCAAATCTGGCGAGTTCTGGACTTGTTCCTTCACCGAAAAGAATTCATCGGGCGAACGTGCATCCGCCCCGCCAAAGACTTCCTTACTGAGTAAGACGATGACCAAAGCCAAGCCTAAGGTTGCGGAAGCGGAGGAAGTAGATATTGACGACGAAATCCCTTTTAATTAACCTCTGTGGGACTGATTCCCAACTCGCAGAGGTTTGTTATGGGTAAGACCAAAGTTTGCATTTCATGCGGATGTGAAAAAGAACTCAACTCTGGATTTTATGCTCATGCTAAAATGGCAGATGGATATCTAAACCATTGTAAAGAATGCGTTAAATCCAGAGTTAAAGTTCACAGAGCAGAAAATGACCACGTTCGGGAATATGACCGGAATAGGTATTATCATAATGAAGAACGTCGTGAATATGCTAGGCAACAAAGAAAACGTTGGGCAGAAAAAAATAGAGAAAAGTTAAGAGAACACAAAAAAAATTGGATTGAAAAAAATCCAGAAAAACGGAAAACGCATATTATAGTTCGCAATGCCATAAGGAGCAAAAAATTGATAAAGACGCCTTGTGTAGTTTGTGGTAATTCAAGGTCTGAGGCGCATCACGAAGACTATTCAAAACCGTTAGAAGTAATTTGGTTGTGCCGGACACACCATGCAGAAAGGCACAGGCAATATGAATCAAGATAAAGATGGATCAACTGAATATATTGTCTTGTCTTACCGTCAGGATCGGCATGGCAATGTCAGGAAAACAAAACTGGGCCGCGGCTTCTTGGGCCGCAATGGCACAAATATCAATGTGTCCCTTGAAGCGGCCCCACTAACAAATCAAGACGGTGAGTGCTGGATTACATTGGTCCCGTATGATCCTAATTTCAGTGAGAAATACGAATGAAGTTCATAACCGATGAAATGATGGAAGAGGCGCTTAATTTCCTTGCGGCGCACAGTGAGCAGGGGGCCGAGGCCAGAGCCAATCGTTTCAGGGCTGAACACGCGAGAAAGAGGGTCAGGGCGAACCTGATCCTCAACTCCGAAGAAAAAACATCCGCCATGAAAGAGGCTTGGGCCGAGCAACACAGTCGGTATATCCAAGCCGTTGATGATGAAGCCGAAGCAATTAAGTGGGACGAATATTACCGAGCCGAAAGAAACCGCGCCGACGCTGTAATTGAGGCGTGGCGATCAGAACAAGCCAACCAACGAGCAGGAAACAATTTCAAATGACGCGAATTGTTTTAACCGCATCCGATATGTTGCTGGCGGCAAATGCTGGCATCATGCGACAAATAGAAAATGTGAAAAACAATGTGAAGCCAGCGTATGGCGCTGGCCATGAAAACGATTGGCAATACTCCATTGAGGGCGCGATGGGGGAATTTGCATTGGCGAAGCACTTAAATGTGTTTTGGCATGGCAAGGGAAAGATGCGCGGCGATGACGTTGGTAATTACCAAGTGAGAACATCGTCACGGTCCAATGGTGATTTAATTCTTCACCCAAAGGACGAGGACGATAAAATTTTCTGGTTGCTCACTGGCTTGAATGGAACTTATGACGTCAGGGGGTGGATTACTGCCCGCGACGGGAAAAAAGAAAAATGGTGGCGCGACCCCGCCGGTGGACGACCAGCATTTTTTGTCCCGCAATCGGAATTAAATCATGATTGAGGACGTCGGAACAACCAAGCGTGGCAACCTATCAGCCAAAAGAAAATTGGCGATTTGGGAGCGCGAGGGCGGGAAGTGCATGCTGTGCGGCATCAAATTGATGACTGGGCAGTTTATATTCGAGCATGTCCGTGCATTGGAATTAGGCGGCACGGACACTGACGACAACATTCGTTTGACATGCAAGCCATGTGCAAAAGAAAAGACAAAAAAGGACCATCAAATGACCGCAAAAGCCAAAAGACAGAAAGCCAAACATCTGGGAATTAGGGGGTCGAAATCTCCGCTTCCATATGGTAAAACCTCCAAGTGGAAAAAGAAGTTAGATGGTTCAATCGTCCCGCGTTGAGCGTGATGAAACTATCGACCTTAATACTCGCTTGTTTGGTTTCGGTAGGTTGCGAGACCGTTAGCAAATCAGCCAATTCGCCCCTGCATGAAATGATTCGTGCGGCAGCGATTTCACATGACATCAAGCCAGAAATTGCATTGGGGCTTGTTGACGTAGAAAGCACATTTAAGCCGAACGTTGAAAAGGACGGCAATTACGGATTGATGCAAATCCGCATCGGCACTGCCAGATCAATGGGCTTCCGTGGGTCCGCCAGCGACCTGATGAAACCCGAAAACAACTTGGAGTATGGCTTGCGGTATTTGAGTTACTGCCGCGACAAGCACGAGGATGTTACGCTCATGCTTGGTTGCTATAATGGCTCCGTATCTACAAAAAATAGATACGCCAAGCGGGTATTGCGGGCGGCAGAGAAATACTAGGCCGCCACGCTCCGCGCTACATGTAACGCTTGCATCACCGCGTCGTCGGGCATCGAAAGCATTTGCTCTGTGTGATTGGCGATTAATTTTTGGTTGCGGAGTGATTCGCTCACCAAAGCGTCTGCCTTTTTGTCGATGACGGACCCGCCCGACGCGCGTTGCGGGCGTTGATTTGCATTGGCTGCATTAACGCCAGTCATGGTCAGTGCGGTATGCGCGAGGAATGGTTCTAGTTTTTGCAGTGTTGTCTTTACGGCTGGCGTTGTCTCGGCCAACTTAGACAATTCTGCAATTTTCCCAGCGTCGCCAGACGCCAATGTTTCAGCAACTTGACGCGCCACGTTTTTTTGAGCGGCGCTTAAAACGCCACGCGTTGCCTCCGTTGCGAGGAAAGTTCCTAAAGCAGCAATGGTCCCTGTTGTTGGACCTTGAAATGCTCCTAAACCTAATCCAGAAGCACCGGAAACTGCAAATTCAAGCATGCGGTTTCCAGCGCCAGCCTGACTGCTTTCGCCAAGATTTTGGGCAAGTTTAATTGTGTCAACGTCGCGCGTCATATTTTCCAAATCAACCATGCTTTGGATTTGACGCGCTTGTGTTCCATTTTTGGACGGGAACACATCATTTAATTTCCCAACCGACGATGCTTTATCAAGGCCTGTTAAAAGTTTATCGGCACCACCCTGCGCTTTATCCTTCAAAGCACTAACAAAACCTTCTTGAAACAAAGCCAATTGGTCTGGGCTAAATTTAGAAATAGCCTGTCTCACTTGGGCAGCGTCGAAAGTATTAAATTTACTTGCGTATTTATACCCCGCATCAACTGCATTTTTGGCTTTGAAAAAATCAGACGCGCCAGACAATGCGTCAGCGTAAGTTGGATTTTGTGATTTTAGATCATCACGCAATTGATTGCGGACAGTCGATAAATCAGACCCCAAGTTGCCCTCGCCTCGACGAAATGCCGCATTACTGGCGTCATCCAAATTGCGCTTAACTTGATCCCAAAACTTTAATGACGGGGAATACCCACCCAAAGTTTTTACAGCGTCGTTGTAAGCGCCTTGAATTAAAGGGTTATCCTTTAATTTCATAACCGTTGGCGATTCCATGTTTGCTGCTAGAGGGTCACTTAATGCTTTTTCATAATTTGCTTTATTGTCTATACCTTGTTGCTCAGAAATTTTTGCGCGCGTTTCACCGGCGTCAACTTTGCGGCCAAGAATATTATCCAAGCCATCGTTGACACGACCAAATGCCGCCGCGCCACGATCTTGAATGGCCTTATTTATTTGCAACAGAGCGTCTCGCTCTGGGCCAGTGGCTGCTGGATTTACAAGTTCAGGACTGCGCTCGCCCGCTAAATCGTAAGCCGTTAGCGGCGCATTTGACGCAAGTGCTTGTTGAATTTCTGCGTCAGTTGGCGCTCGCCCTTCTTCTCTGGCTTGTTTAATAACCTGAGCAATTCGTTCATTTGCCGCCTGTGTTGGGTCAACAATATTGCCGACAACATTTTTGCCGCGCACGGCCATTTCACCAACACCGCCGCCAGTAATGCCTCCCAACATACTCAATGCCGTGCGAGTTGTTGGGTCAGTCAAGCCAGCGTAGTCAGCGGCAGTATCCGCCGCCTCAACCCCAAGAACAGAAGTAGCGCCGCGCAACAATTTTGTCGCAAGTTTCCCTTTACCAAACATGCCCGGCCCAGCAACATCAATAGCCGTTTGCGTAAATTGTCCGGGGCCAGTTTTTGACTGATACGCGGGTCCAACAGGCAGCACTTGACGAGCATACGGGTCAACTTCCGTGGCAATTTGTGAAGTTGAATAGGGGCGCGTCGCTAAATTTGTTTCATGCGCTTTACTCAAAGCACCTCGGGCAACTTCCAAACGACGCTTGCCTTCAGGAGTGTCTGTGTCGCCAACGGCAGAATTGTAAAGATTTATTGCGCCATCAACAGTTGTTGCCAAGCCTTTTTCCAATGCGTCAGACACAAAATTCATAATGTCAGCGGGCGCATTAACAAATCCAATTGGCATGCGTTCAGCCGCAGACAATGCGCTTTTGGGGACATCGTAAGTTGGGCGCAAATCTGGCCGCGCAGACAACAACCCCAAATCAGCGTCAGATAAAACAGACTTATTTGGGGGTTGTGTGGGCTGTTGAGGCGCGGCAGCATTTTGGTTTGTTTGGGTTGGCGTCCCAACAATACCCAAATCAGCGTCCGATAAAATTTTCTGTTGTTGATTAGCCATTAGAACTCTGGAGCCTCCAAAGACGTCGGATCCCAACCTTTACCTGTCCAACGAGCAATCAACCCATTTGGATATTGAGCGCGTTGCTCGTCGCCAAGTTTTTCGGGCGGAATTACATACTTATATCCCGCCTTTCGTTCTTTTTCATTCGTAGCAAAGTCGCCGCGAACTGGAGTATTGGCGCGCCCCTGATCAATAAAATTATCTAAATTATTTTGGGGGTCTTTGCGCCACGCCGCCTTCCACGCATTATATTGTGCGAGGTTTGCATACTTACCGTCACCGGCTCGCCAAGTATTGTAATCGTCGAAGAATTTGTCTTCAGCATCCATCAATCCCTTCGCAACGCCAATAATGTTGCGGTTGGTTTTTGGTTGCAGGTCGGGGTTCATATTCGCTTGTTTTTGGCCTTCAATTTCAGTCACCAAAATACGGCCACCAAGGTCTTTAACCTTGTCAAACATTGCTTGCGTTGCGTCCTTCGTAAATGTTTCATACGAGGCCGCATCATTTAATGCATAGTTTTTAATGTCTAAGCCTAATGACGCCGCAATCGCTGGCGCTGCCGCTTTAATGTCACTCAAGCGACCCGATTGCCAAAGGGAAAGAAGTTTTGATGCGTCGTTGATGCGGGCGCGCGCGGCTGGGCGTGAATCTGAACGATCACCCAACCCTTTATCAACATCACCCATTTGCGTGATGCCCAATTCCATAGCCTTTTGTTGCGCCTCTAAATCGCGCGCTTGTTTTTGGATTGTTGGCGACAATTTAGAATACTTATCGTAATCTTCTTGAGCGGCCTTCGCCACCGCGTCAGAATTTGCAAATTCTGGGTGCGACCGCGCAATATCTCGACGGCGCAAAGCATCTTGCGCCAACTTGTCATAATCAATTGGTTGCATTCCTCCCTGATCGGTCGCTGAGGATCCAGTCGCTGCTTGCGCCAATTGGATAGGCTTTTCTACGTCGGCCCCTTGGTCTGGAGCGGGCGCAGTTGCCACAATGCTCGCGTTTGATTGGTCGTCACTTTGATTGGCGTTTGTCGCCGAACCGCCCAACGCCTTTCCTGCAACGGAAGGTGCAGGAGAAATTAATTGGGATGGGTCGGATAAAATATTTACTAATTCTGGGGGTAACGCCCCTGATGCGGCCAGCATTCCACTCATTTGCTTGCGATATTCATCGTAAGACATATGCTTCCCGTATGGGCCATTGACGTGGCCATCAGGATACATTGGGTCACCAGTGCCTAAACTGTAACTTTGTTTAATTTTATCCAAGGTTCTAAGTGCAACATCTTTTGCCGTCGATTGAGCATTCAGCGTCGAGGCGGCGGCTTGTGTCCGTCCAATTTCACGCTCTTCTTCTGTTAAACCCAATTCGCGCTGCTTGTTTTCATAAGCGCGTTGGTTGGCGAGAGCATTATAGTAGGTGCCAAGGCCCGCAGTTGCGCCCTCACCAACGCCCACGCCAAAGAATGGGGAGCGGCTAGACAGCATACCCAAGCCAGCAGCAAGCAGCCCCATGCGGGCATTGTCAGACAAATTCATGCCAGTGGCTTTTTCGAACAAAGTTTTCCCATCGGACGGCAAAACGCCCCCAGATTGGCCATCATCTCCAGCGTATGCTTTACGGCCCACCAAACCACCTGACGCAAAACGACCGTACATACCGCCCATTGCCGTTTGATCAGGATAATTTGTTGGCGCAATAATAGATGCAGCATCCACTGTGCCGAGGCCAAGATTATTGCGAATAGAGGCAATATTTGCCTTCATATTCGCTCTTTGTTCTGGCGTTGCATTCGCCAATTGTTTTGCGACATCTGTAATTCCGGTGTCGTCGTACGGTTTTGGCGCTTGGGGAATATTAGTTTTTCCGCCCGGCCTATTAGCAAGAATAGCATTTGAAACACGCATGACATCGGCCAACGTCAATGGCTTTGTTGACCCGCCAGTTGGTTGGTCTGAATATGGCATCCCGCCAAGTTCAAAATGCGCGCGCCCCAATCCCTCTTGCACTGCTCCACCCATCCAATCAGCGACGCCGCCGCGGGCAAAATGGCCCTTGTCGGCAGCATCATGTGTCGCTGACTCGTAGTCAACCATACGCATGCCTTGATCGTCACGGTGAACCGCATTTGGGTTATGCTTTTCAACTTCCTGCGCGCTTAAGCCAAGCATTGTGTGGCCGTCGCCCTTGTAGTTGAATTTGTAAATATTTTGTCCGTCGAAGGTTTTTCCGACAGGCTCCATATTTTCTTTAAGGCGTTCGTCTGACCCCCACGGAATAGATGCCAACGTAGTAAGGCCACCCAAAACTTGCGACCCAATATTTGGACCGGGCGCACTTGTAAGTGCCGTGCCGCCTGATTGCCCCCCAATACCCAACAACATATTGCCCAAAAATTGGGTTGTTTGGAACGGATAAGCCTGAGCCGCTTGGAACTGCTGCTGATTTGCAACGTCTTGCGCTTGCTGGACTGCTTGCTGTTGCGCGCCAGCAGACAATTGCGCTTGAGCGCCCTGCATTGCTGCCGACTGAGCCTGAGTGCCGAATGTCCCAAGAGTTGAACCGGCTTGCAAAGCGCGGGCCTGATCGGCGTTAAATTGCCCCAATGCTTGGCCGTAGCCGCCTTGGAGAACGTTGGCCAATGTCTGGCCATTCGCTAAATTCTGCTGGCGGACCAACTCGGCTTGAGCGATTTTCCCGCGGTCTCCGCCAAACGCGCCTTGCTGAATTTGATTGCCCAACACTTGTTGCTGTTGTTGGGCATTGGTTTCGTTCAAGTTGGCCATTGTCTGCGCCACGACATCATTGATGTATGGCGACATATATTGATTAAGGGATTGCTGGTTAAATGGATTCGCTGCCTGTTGAACGTATCCCGTTCCAGCCTGAAAATATGGTTGCGCTAGTCCAGCCGATGCATTGACATTAGATATCCCCGCCTCTTGCGTGGGGGTCAGGCCAGCAACCATTTCGCCCGTGTATTGTTGAAAAGGCGTAGCCGACACTTGCTTCGCTTGGTTAGCCAAATAGTCATAATTGGCTTGAACGCCCGCGGGAGGGGAGTAAGTGGAAGTTGTAGTGGACGTACCTTTAGAACCGCACACGGGCCTTCTCCTAAACTTTAAGACGCAAGGTCAGCCCCTTCAGGCTGTCCCGTCCTTGCCCCATAAATGAAGAAAGCACCCGCCGGGTCACCAAAGTGCTTTTCATAGAGTTCAACTTTAGCATTTGTCCTCTGATTTGACAAAACGCCAATCATTAACGGCAAGCCAAGGCCATCAGCGGCCTTTTTTGCAAATTCTATCATCTTTTGGACGCGAGAAACAGTAGCATTCCTGTATTCGGGGCGAACAAAGACAGACATTTCTTCCAAAAATGGCGTGTCCGAATACCAATTATTAGCCACCCGAAGCAAAATCATTGCCTCAAGATTGTCTTTATTTCCCACCACGCCAATAATGCCAAAATGCTTATGTAGCATAGGGCGGATAGTATCGCGGACTTTTTGCTCATTTAACTCAAACATTCCAATTTCTTGGTGAATCATCCGCGCCAAAGTCATGATGCCTTCCTCGTCATCGGGCTGAGCAACTCTGGCTACAGCGTCGGTCATGACGCGCTCTGGACGCGGGAGCCGCGCGCGGGCGCTTTTAGACAGGCGAACTCGTTGTTTTTTCAATGAAAAATTCATTCTAATCCCTCTTGGGCGGCGGCAATTTTTGCAGTGTCTTGATGTGCTTTTGGCGGAGTTTCTTTACATACTCATCCAAAATCCGGTGACCCTTTTCCAAATTCCCGTCACCAATTCCATAAACAGACTGAGGGGGTATAACGTACTCTCCACCAGCAGCAACAATAGGGACAGGACTGCCAGCATTTGTAAATGTGTGGTCATAGTATTTCTCCACCCACTCGGTAATGTTTTTGAACCCGTTAAGGGTATTGCCCTCGCCAAGAAATGCCACTTCTTCCGCGGGTATGACGTAGGATCCAGCGGGGACATGCATGGGCAAATGGTCCGTGCGGCCAGCGACCGGGCTGTGAATCGGGCCAACGTGGACAACGTTCCCTGTTTGTTCGCCGCCCTGCTTTTTGCCAGAGCGGGCAATATTCAACGCCGCGGCGACGGCCTGATCGTGCGGATTGCCAGAGTGAACCATTTCGCTAATGTTCTTGCTAATTGTCGCTTGGGATTTACCGTGTGCTAATGGCATTATGTATACCCCACCGCGATGACTGAACTGGTCCCCGGAACAAATGTTAAACCAGTTGAAAATGGCATCATGACTTTATAGACGCCAACTGTATTTGGCACCGCGTAAATGCGATTCCCTGACGTGGCCGACGTGCTGTTCGTGTCGTATAAGTAACCCTGCGTACTACCGGCAACAATAACGCTAACGGTAGCAAGCCAACCCGATGACGATTTAATTACCGTCGATGCGGATAGTTCTTTAGTATTAATCGACCCCGCCTGTGTGTTAATTGCATTTGTGTAGGCGTTAATAGCAATAACACCGTTTTTTTGGGTTGTCAGAAGATCGCCAAGTGATGCATCCATTAGAACCTCCCATCCGGTTGGTAACGGTATCGAATAGCGCCCAACCGCCAAAATGTTCCCACGTCATTAGATGACACGGCAACAGACATAAGGCGGCCACGAATACGGACGGACAAATATTCCGTCGCTTGTGTCATGTTGTAGGGGCCGTATTGAATTGGAGTGTCGCCCGGATAGTTTGTTACATAAAATGTAATTTGAACGGTGGCGTTGGGGTTACCGCTGTAAGTTCCCCACTTCATGTCTGGCCAAATTTGATCAATAAAGATCATATTATCGGCCTCATTCAGTTGAAAATAACCCGTCTGAAACGATGACAGCATTGCTGTCGTTTGCGTTCCGTTGGCGGCATCGTTGCCTACCTCGTGCTGATAAAGGTAATTATCAGACCCAGCACCAATGGGAGAGCCAAGAACAGACTGGTCAATCCAAGCAGTCCGGCCAAGAGAACCAAAGTCCCACTGCCCAAGGCCGACATTATATTTAACATAACTATTGTTTTCCGTTGACGACGCTGACGGGTAGTACCAAGTGATTTCATTGAATTGCGAGTTAACGGCGCAACACACCTTGGACAAATACGATTTGTTAATATTTTGAAATATAACGTCAAAAATCGGGCATGGGATAGCCTGAACGCCTTGCCCAGCCATCATAAAAAATTGCTTCTGCGACATCCAATAGATTGCGCCGTTAAGTTGGCCCATGCCGTGGCGAGAAATCGCGCCGCAATTTGATCCAATTTTGTTAAATCCATACACCAATGGCGCGCCAACATACTGCATCGCCCAAAGGTCAAGGTCAGTCCAAAGTAAACCCTGCTGAGAACTTTGTGTGCCAGCAACAATTTTTGAACCGGTCGGAATACGATATGACCCGGCCTGATTGTCCGCCGTAGCATTCCAAACAGTAAAATCGCCAATGTCGCACCAACGCACTAACAATGGGTCAGGAGAAAGGGTGAATGATGACCCGTAGGCAATAATTTGGCGCTGCGGCATTGCAACGAAAATACCGCTATTTACTAACGGACCACTGCCCCCAACAATTTGAGCATTTTGTAATTGACCGTTTGGCTGCCAATAATAAATTGCGCCGCCCGCCGGACACGCCACAAGGTCCTGCCCAAAGTTGTCTAGCGTCCAGTCAGTTGCAGTTACTGGCGTGCCGGGAGTTGATGGCTGGGTCGTTCCAACGCCAAATCCGCCAACACCATACCCACCAACACCATACCCCGTGCCGGTCGGCTGTGGGCCAAGGGCAATATAAAATTCCGATTGAATATTCCCACTATTGATCAAAGTGGGTCCGGCGGTGGATGTCGCCGTATTTGATGCGGCAAACGTAAATGCGCTGGATGAAGTAACACTTAAAACAGTATAAAGACCAAATAAAGTAATGCCGCCAACGGTAGTCGACACGCCAATATAAAACTCGTCGCCAACATTATAACCGTGATTTGCAAGCGAAACCGACACCACAGACGAGCCGCTGGTCGTAGAAAATGCGTAAGACGCGCCGCCACTTGTAACTGTAGATGTTGCATTTGATGCTGCTTGAATTGTGTAAGTATTGCTGGCTGCTGTGTAAATTACATATGGACCAGTCAACAGCAAACCGCCAACAGAAACAGGCGTTACAAAATTAACAACATCCAATACTGATGGCGTGATATTTGTGTCTACTATGGTTACAATATTTGAGCCAGACGTGGTAGAAAAATTAGGCGAAGTATTAGTAATAGTAATTTGCGGCGTAATATCAACTAAATTGCCACTGGTTAAAACGGCAAGTTCACTTTCCGCTCCAATGCCCAAATGGTTAGTGGCATTAAGGTCCGCCCAACCCTTCAATGCGCGAATTTTTGAGGATAGCGCCGATCCGTAGTAAGCGATCCAACCGCCCAATTTTTGAGCCAAACCAGCGCCGCTTCTCTCCGGCAAAAAACGTATCAAATTTGATACAGAGTAATTGGCTTGGTTAAGGGCAAGCGTGGCATTGGTGTCAACGCCCGGATTGAGTCTGATAGTATTGTGCGGCATCGTTTACCTCGTGGGTGACGCTGCCGGGGCAGGTGAATATGATGTCCACGCCGCCGCCTCAAACTTCTTGCGGTTCTCTTCAACCAACGCACTGGCCTTCAGCGCTTGATATTGCGCCTCGTAAGTTTGGGCCATTTGCGGGTCATCGTTGATTCGACCAAAGTTCCGCTGATACGCAGAAATGTAAATCATACTCGCCATAATAAACATATCTGGCAAGTAGGTTGAGATGAATGTCGTTGTGTTTGTTGCAGACAGAGGCGCTGACCGAACCGTGCCGGTCAAACGCGTATTTACATAATTAGCACTGGGGGCAGGGCCAACTATTAGATACTGTGAAGTGTTACCCGTAGTAGCACTATCGCCACCATAAACAGCAAAATACTGAGGTAAGCCTGTAGTAGAACCCGATCCGTAAACATTTTGAATAAATTCTTTTGTGACTGGCAAAAGTGGGGTCGAATTCCCTGAATTATCAATAACTTCTAAAGTTTGAAGAACAATAAATTGAGACGTGGGCAGCGTTAATTGGTTATTCCCGGCAGTAAAACTGTAAGAGGTCGTGCTAATTTGCGTACTTAAAAAATCCAAATCACGCTGCATGCGCAATTCAGCGTAATCAATCATAGACGGAATAATAATCGTGAAATTAGGGTCCGTGACGGGGACGACCGCCATAGTCGCAATTTGTTGGACATATGACGAATAAGTCAAAGACATGGATCACCCAACCATTTTGAAGGCGTCCGCCTCAACTTCGGCAACCCGACGCGACCAACCTTTGCCAAAAGTAGCATAAGTTGGAAGGCTTTGCAAAAACGCTAATCTTGCTTCGCAGACTGACGTAGCAACATCGCGAGGGTTTGCCGTTTCAAGAGCAGTGAGCGTGGCGGGGCCGATTTGTCCGTCTGCTGCCACGCCGAGTACCGACTGAAGAGTTTTGGCGGCCCTCGACGGCCCCGAATTGATGGCAAAATCAAAGATTGCATAATCAACCCCCACAGGAAGATCATCGCCCTTAACTGTATCCCAATATTTTGCCTTGTACAGGGGCATTACGTCATTTGGCATGAGTGCTTTAATATCGTCCTTAGTCACGGCGTGGCCAACCCAAGCCTCCCAAGTCGCTTTAGTACAGCCAAGATTTGTGGCGCCGCCGGGGTCAGCCGGGTTATTAACGTAGCCGCCCTCGTTCCGAAGAACTAAGGCAAAGCACTGCTCAAAATTACTTTCCATTGCTTAATGCCGCCGTCAACGCTTCCGTCTTTTGTTTAGACCCAGCACTGCTGCCAAAGTAAAATGCCATAACGCCAGTCCACGCCGTGCCTAACGATCCCACAAGGAGAAGAATGGCCTCTTTCCCTGATTCGGGAAGTCCAAACTTAAGGATAAAGATAATAATGCCGAAAAAGCCAGCGGTGACGAGGATGGCAAGGACTTCGGGAAGCCAACTCCGCGTAGACATTTCCATTTTACGGGCTGAGTCGCGGTCCTGCTCAGAAATTTCTTCAAGATCAATATCTAACGACTTCATTTGAACTTTGAAGTCAGCGTCAATCTTTTTTAATTGCGCCAACTGGTCGCCCGTTGGATTGGCCAACGCGGTCATAATATCGTCTTCAGTTCCATTCTCGTGGCCGAATAATGCATTTGACACAGCCTTGACCGCCATCCCGGCCACTGGCCCGCCAAGGGCTGTAGCGATTGTCGGCGCAACAGACCCAATTAATGGCCCAAAAGTTTTAAGAATATCCATTTTTTGCTTCCCTTAATGGGTCAATGATAACCAAATACCTAAACCGCCCATAGCAACCAATAGGCCGCCCACAATGCTTGACACCATAATGATGTCTCGGCGGGTTTCCATTGCTTGCTCGTATTCTTCCTTGGCGTGTCTCGCCGCCTCTTTGCGTAATTCAATAACTTTACGCTGTACATTATCCCAAGCCGCCAACCCATGCAGGGAAACAAACATATTCTTTGCTTCCGCGGCCATTTGGTTGGCTTTATCTTTGGCGGCATACAACTTCATTGCCTCCGCCTCAAACTCAGCCTGTGACTGAAACACGCTTTTCTTGCGTGGCATAGACACAAGTTGGACAACCTTAGCCACTTCGGACATAAGGCTGCCAACTCTGTGTGCTGTGTCCACAACGTCCTCGCCAGCACTAACAGCCGACTTCAAACCATTGTAAATGGCCGTAGCACCAGCAAGGACGGTAAACGGGTCCATAGTGGCTCCGTTATTGCGCCGGTGCTTCTGGTGCCGGTGCAGCCTCTGGCGCCGGGTCAACGGCGGGGGCAGCAACGGCGGCGGCCTGAATTTGAGGCTGGGCTTGGCCGTGAAGCAATTGAATCACTTCAGCCACTTCGGAATAAATTCCCGCGCCAAGATGCTTCAACAACGTATTTACGTGAGAAACTGTCAATTTTAGATCAAGTTCAAGATTTTCCAATTTAATCTCCTGCCCAAAAGGGTGGGTTTTGCGGTTGTATCGGTGGATTGGACAGCGCATTGATTTGCTGCGCAATCTGGTTTTCAACGCCGGGCATGCTTATGCAACCGGCCACCCACATATACGCCATTTCTTGCGTAATGTCAGCATACGGAACAAACTCAGCAGGATTTGGCGAGCCTAATTTAGCGGTGCCAGATGCCGATGATGTGACAGTTCCATTTGTTCCCGTGCATACCCAATTGATGGCGGTTACGACATTGGGCAAACCGTCATACACCGAAGCAACAATGAATTGAGGGAATGACCATGTAAATTGCATTATGAACCGTAGTGTTCTTCAATGATAATAATACCGGCAGCACCAGCGGCACCGCCACCACTTCCGCCACTTCCTCCGGTTCCAACGGAATATGAATATGACGATGAAGGGCTTCCTATAATGACATCAATATAACCACCCGCTCCGCCACCGGCACCTGTGACATAGTTACCTGTGGGGTTGCCTTGATTGCTTGCGCCACCGCCGCCACTACCAGTATTTGTTACGGCAGCATATCCCGACCCGCCAGTCGGTCCTCCGCCCATACCACCGCCCCCAAATGGAGAACTTCCCCCATTCCCACCGGCAAGACTTGTGGTAGATGTTCCGGCTTGAATGCCGGACGTTCCTGTAAAAGCAACCCCTACGGCACCGGAACTAATACTTGCTGTGCCGCCATTTGAACCGGTTGCGCCGGTTCCCCCTCCTGACCCGCCATTTGCCACTAAGAATGACGAACCAAAAGTAGTTGTCCCGCCAGACGAGCCGCCACTGGCGCCGCCATTACTTCCGCCGCCGCCACCGCCGCCGCCGACCATGCGGACGCGCAACCATTTTACATTGGATGGAAGTGTATAAGTTCCCGACCCAGAAGTATAAATTGTTTGAGTTGGTGAAGTTCCGCCACCTGAAACCCAAGTTGTGCCATTACTGGTCAATACATTTCCAGATGCGCCGGGGGCAACAAATTGCACTGCACTTGTGCCGTTGCCAAGCACAACATTGTTGGCTGTTAAACTTGTAAGCCCCGTTCCACCATTAGCAACTGGGAGGGGAGACACAACCGTCCCGTCATTGGCGTAGCGAATATTAATGCCGTCAGAATAGACAATAATGTTAAAACCTTGCGGAGCAGTCACGGTTGTTCCGCCGCCACCAGATGCAATTGTTATGGTATACGCGCCAGAAGTGGTGTTATAAATTACCCAACTTCCCGAAATGCCTGACGGAAAAGTAACTGTAATATTTGTTGAAATAGCCCCCGTCAGCACAATCCGCATGGCTTGCGTTTGGCCCGCCCCCGTTGATGTCGGGCCGGTCAAAGTTACATTTGAATTGGTGAGGGCAATAGATGTTGTATTGCCCATGACAGCATCAAGAATGGTAGAATTGTAATTAAGTGGCTGGTCCCACGTTGGGGACGTGCTGTTATATGCGGGTTCATTAAGGGCAAGATTTGTTGTTGTTGACATAATTAACCCCTAAACCATTCACGAAGAGCGAGGACAATACGAATTACCAATAGGATAAGCCAAAATACCGAAATTGCCAAGCCAACCCATTCGCCAAGTACCTGCGCCCACCAAGGAAGAGTTAGCGACCCCGCGGCAACGGCGGCGTCAATTACAAGGTTATTGTTGTCCGAAGTAGTCATGGCGTCACCCAATTTTTGGCGGTTTCATCCCACCGATATTCTTTGCCATCAGTAGGATATGGAACGGGCGCTTCCCACAACCATGTTGTCTGGCTCAATGTCCACGACGGGTATGGTTGAGGAGCGTAAAAAACATCATGCGTTGTATCGTAGGTATGACCAATACCGGCATAATTGCCGCGCAATGGACGGCCTTCTGGATGCTGATTGCCATGCGTATTGTATGACGTTTGAATCCATTGGCCCGGTGACGAGTCAACGAACGTATTGAAAAAATCTTGTTCAGCCACAATAACCTGAACAACTTTACCATCAAGAACTTTGGCAAAATGGCTCATGCTGTGTAACTCCCTGAAGAGGTGAATTTCATAATAGTGTTGCTACCGGATGTTGTCACGGTCGGAGAGCCTGTCGTAGTCCCGGTATAGTTTGCTGTTGGTATTGAAAGAATAACAACACCAGAACCGCCATTTCCTCGGCCATAACCGCCACCACCACCGCCGCCACCGCCGCCGCCTGTATTTGCTGTTGCAGATGCTCCGTCAGAAGAGTTTCCTCCACCTGCACCACCACCACCTAATCCCCCAGCGCCGCTATTATAACCACCCCCGCCGCCACCAGCATAATAAGTTGATGAACCAGTTATAGAAGATTGCAATCCAACGCCACCAGCACCGTTGCTTACGTTACCCGTTGAACCTGCCGCGCCTGCACCTCCTCCACCACCGCCATTATTGCCAGCACCAGCCCCGCCAGCATTACCTTGCCCTGATGTTCCTGAACCGGGCGTTGTATTACTATTTTGACCGCCGCCTCCAGAACCCCCATTTTGTCCTGTAGATCCACTACCATCACCAGCGCCACCGCCACCACCGATTGCGGTTACGGTTGTAATTCCGGTACCGGAAATTGAAGAGTTTGAACCATTACTTCCGTTTTGTCCCGATCCCGATGCGCCATTACCGCCGCCACCAACAGTGACGGTGTAAACCTGACCTTTTGTAAACCCAGTTGTGCTTGCAAGAAAACCGCCAGCGCCGCCTCCGCCGCCATGGTTCCATCCTCCGCCGCCGCCACCTGCGACTACAAGATATGTTGCGACATATCCTACAATGGCAGCATACTGTTGCGCGTATGAAACCCAACCTTGGGTTGCGTCAACATAAACAAGATTCAAACTTTGCCTATTTGTGTTTATTAGAACGGAAGAAGCGGCCCCTTGAATGTTGTTCCCGTTAGGATTTACAATTATAGCATTTGCCCCCGCTGTTCCCGCATAATCAACAATAGTTATCTGATTACCCGCAACAGGCGATGCAGGAAGCGTAACTGTGATTGCGCTGGACGTTGTGTTGACAGGATAAATGTATCCTGCAGACGCAGTGAAATTGGATGTTTGAACAGATTGAGTAGAAAGTCCCGCCGACCCCCATGTAGGAGCGGAACCGGAACCACCAGAGAGCAACGCTTGCCCCGACGAGCCTTGGCTGGTCGGCATAGGAATACTGGCCCATGCGGAGCCATTCCACACATCAAGAGCGACTGTGGTCGTATTAAACCCCATTTGACTTTGGTTAGGCGTCGCAGGTCGCGTCGCCGTTGTCCACGTCGGGAAAGTTTCGCC
>Ga0007854_10000133_pt1 | contig 53849 bp, 55 predicted proteins | sample CryBogCBH12Aug08_FD_60382 | JGI IMG/M metagenome (GOLD analysis project Ga0007854, IMG submission 60382) | Freshwater microbial communities from Crystal Bog, Wisconsin, USA - CBH12Aug08 | ecosystem: Environmental > Aquatic > Freshwater > Lake | place: Crystal Bog, Wisconsin, USA | collected... | reverse complement strand
CAGTATGCATTCGCAGCTCTCTATGAAGGAGAACCCGGTGACAATACCGTTCACGGAGGAAGCTCTGCCGCCCCGCTGATAGGAAAGGTTTTGAAGGAAGTTTACGGATCCCAGGAAGATAAGGAGAAAGAAGCAAAATCCAAAGACGCCGATGCGACGAAGGAGAATCAAGACTCTAGCAAGCAGATGGATTCGAAACCCGTTGACGAATCAAACTAAGGGGACTGCAAAAAAGTATTACACCCAGTTTGACGACGCCTAGTGAAGTTCTTTTTAGGTAGGAAGAATCCTCCCCTCCCCACTTTGTTTGATCTATGTTCCGTGTCAGGAGTTTCCTTTACTATACTCTCTCCCATCCCACCACTCCTTGAATTGTTTTAAGGCCATTCCACGGTGACTCATAGCATGTTTGATACCTGCGGGGAGTTCGCCGAAGGTCTGATCGTAACCTAGTGGCATGAAGATAGGATCGTAGCCGAAGCCACCGAGTCCCCTCACCTCTTCGGCCAGAATCCCTTCCACAGTTCCATTGAAAACGGCCAGAGTATGCCCGTTCTCAGCAGCAGCTAATACACAGCGAAAGCGGGCAGTCCGAAACTCTTGTGATACCCCCTTCATCTTTAGCAGTACAAGGGCAGTATTTTTCTCGTCAGTGCAATCTTGTCCCGAATAACGGGCAGACCAGACTCCCGGTTCCTTTTCCAACGCATCCACCTCAAGTCCTGAGTCGTCAGCAAGGACAATGCCATCTACGCAACGGGAAATTCCTTCCGCCTTGAGTCTGGAGTTTTCCTCGAAAGTGACGCCGGTCTCCTCTATCTCCGGGAGGTGGTTCATCCCGGAAACATCGCTAACAAGTACACCGACCCCCAATATGGCTTGAATTTCATTTGTCTTGTGGCGATTACGTGTGGCAAGGAGGATTCCTGCCCTTTCCTTTGGACGCTGCTTGGCGGATGCTTTGTTTTCGGATTCCATAGCAACCCATACTTCGAACCAGATGTCCCTTACCCGCAAGCACTATCCTTTTCCAGAATTTGAAGCTAGATGGCAGAAGCATTGGCTGGAAACAGGGGCCTTCCGAGCATCAAACCCCGGCGACAACAACTTCCGTCCCAATGCTGGAAAATATTTCGTGCTCGACATGTTTCCCTACCCGAGTGGCGATGGCCTACATGTCGGACATGTAGAGGGCTACACAGCCACTGATATTCTGGCACGATACCGCCGCCTATGCGGTGACAACGTTCTTCACCCGATGGGATGGGATGCCTTTGGTCTTCCTGCAGAGCAGTATGCGATCAAGACCGGCCAGCATCCACGGATCACAACACAGAGGAACATTGATCGGTTTCGAACCCAGCTACAATCACTCGGGTTCAGCTATGACTGGTCGCGTGAAATCAGCACGACCGACCCTGAATACTTCCGCTGGACACAGTGGATATTCCTACAACTCTATAACGCTTGGGTAAATCCGGCAACAAACCGTGCCGAGCCAATTGCAAGCTACTCCGGCTCTGATCCCGATGCCGTGCGTCTCGCATTTGTTGCAGATGTTCCGGTAAACTGGTGTCCTGCACTCGGAACGGTCCTTGCCAACGAGGAGGTAGTGGATGGAAAGAGCGAGGTGGGCGGCTTTCCCGTTGAGCGCCGTCCGATGCGACAGTGGATGCTCAGAATCACTGCCTATGCTGAACGATTGATCAATGATTTGGATGGGTTAGATTGGCCGGAGCCGATCAAACAACTCCAGCGTAACTGGATCGGTCGCAGCGATGGTGCCGAGGTTCACTTTTCCATCGATGGAAGGGAGACAATTACCGTGTTTACAACCAGGCCGGACACTCTCTTCGGAGCAACATACCTTGTCATGGCCCCTGAACACCCCTTGGTAGAGAAAATCACGCATCCCTCCCAGCTGAAAGCCGTAGCAACCTATAAGAAGACTTGCTCCGCCAAGAGTGACTTGGAACGAACCGATCTTGCGAAGGAAAAAACGGGGGTGCCTCTCGGAATTACGGCCATTAACCCCGTCAACGGAGAAAAAATTCCCGTGTGGATCGCCGATTATGTCCTGACCGGTTACGGCACCGGCGCTATCATGGCTGTTCCTGCCCACGATACAAGGGATCATGAATTTGCTGTCACTTTCAGTCTTCCTATCCGGGAGGTTGTACGACCTGATGAACCTGTGGAGGGCTGCTTCTGCGGTGAGGGTGTAGCCATAAACTCACTCGCTATTGATGGCCTCCGCACGCCCGAAGCAAAACAAAAGATGATTTCATGGCTTGCAGAAAATGGCATGGGTCGCGGCACGATCACTTACAAGCTGAGGGATTGGCTCTTCTCTCGCCAACGCTATTGGGGGGAACCCTTTCCTATCGTCTGGGAAAACGGATCCCATCGCCCCGTTTCATCGGGTGAACTGCCCGTGGAACCTCCTGAAATCGAGGATTTCAAGCCAACCGGCACAGCCGAACCACCACTCTCAAAGGCTAAGCAGTGGGTTCAGTATTCAGAAACAGCGAAACGTGAACTCAATACGATGCCGCAGTGGGCCGGTTCCTGCTGGTATTATCTGCGCTTCTGCGATCCATGGAACAATGAGCGCTTTCTAGGAAAGGAGGCGGAACAGTATTGGATGGGAAGCACTAACCCACAGATTAAATCAGGAGGAGTTGATCTCTATGTTGGGGGAACAGAGCACGCTGTTCTTCACCTCCTCTATGCGCGATTCTGGCACAAGGTACTCTTTGACCTCGGTCATCTAACCACTCCCGAACCGTTCCAGCGACTAGTCAACCAAGGGATGATCCTTGGGAATGACGGCCAGAAGATGTCGAAAAGCCGTGGAAATGTGGTCAATCCCGAAGAGGTGGTAGTGGAATACGGAGCCGACTCGCTACGTCTCTACGAGATGTTCATGGGACCACTGGAGCACGGCAAGCCATGGAGCACGACCGGCGTCGAGGGAATATACCGATTCCTTTCACGCGTCTGGCGGCTTGCCATGAGCGAGGATCAGGAAGGGAATTGGGAAGTATCCAAGGATCTCGTTGAATTGGCACCAACCCCATCGCAACGACGGATGCTCCATGCAACCGTCAAAAAGGTAACCCAAGACATAGAATCCCTCTCATTTAATACCGCGATCTCACAGATGATGATATTCACCAACGAATTCACCAACACCAGACCTCGTCCTCTCGAGGCATTGCGCGTTCTTCTGCGGCTTCTCAGCCCGTTTGCCCCACACTTAGCCGAGGAAATCTGGTCACGCCTCTCGACGAAGTTCCCCGAATTTTCCGGTCTTGCCTCCCAGGGAACATGGCCCACTTGGAATGAGGAATTTTTAGTGGTCGATGAAATCACCTATGCCGTGCAGATTAACGGGAAGGTTCGTGGGCATCTGACAATGAGTGCATCTGCCGACAGTCAGACTGTAGAAAACTCAGCCCTTTCCGATGCCTCCATCGCTCATCTTCTTCAAGGTAAGGAGGTCAAGAAAGTGATTGTTGTACCGGCACGTCTTGTAAATATCGTGGTAAGCGCCTAATAAGATTTTACTCCACATGAATATTCGACTGCTCCATCTGGCAACGGCAACTGTCTCCATCTTATCTCTAACGATGGTAACAAACGCTCAGGAAACTCAACAGGCATCAGCTACCGGCGCCCCATCACTCCAACCCCCACCCTCCCAATCAAAGAAACTTCCGCCTGCTCCAGATTCCCCCTTGGAAAAGCAAATGAAGATTCTTGCACGTGGAACCAAGCAACTCTCTCAGCAACTCTCCAATTCTTCAAAGCAGCAGGAAAACATCGCTCTCCTAGAAACCCTTAAGAAGGCGGCTAGCGATGCAAAGGAATTAAATCCTCGAAAGGCTACTCAGATTCCACAGTCTGACTTGGAAAAATTTCTGGCCGACTATAGGGCTCAAATCGACAAACTGTCTGATGCGTTCAATCAGATCGAGGAGGCTGTAAAGGCCGGCAATTATGACCGTGCCGTGACCCTGATGTCCACCGTAGGCCCCCTCAAGAAAGAGGGGCATAAAAACTTCAAGGCAGATTGATAGAGCAATCTGCGGAATGTTTGCTTCCTTTCGTTAATCAGCAATTTTAGCAATAAAAAGGCCGCTACGGTTGATCCCGTGCGGCCTTTTGTTGGGAAGAATTCCTAGTTGTTAGGATTATCGCGAGTACAACTCGACAACAAGCTGTTCATTGACCACTGGATTAATCTCCTCGCGAGTCGGGATTCGTACCACCTTGCCGCTGAGGGCTTCTTTGTCAACAAGAAGCCAGTCTGGTGGTTCAACGATCTGCGTCTGGTCTAGACCACGCTGTGCAAGCCTCTTGGAGCCATCCTTTGGACGGACAGCAACAACATCGCCGACCTTGAGAGTAGCAGAGGAAATGTCTGTTTTGCGACCGTTCAGAGTGACATGTCCGTGCGATACCATCTGCCGTGCGCCAGAGCGAGTCTTCGCAAACCCCATCCGGTATACGACATTGTCGAGGCGGGTCTCGAGAAGTTGAAGGAGAATGAGACCTGTAACACCTCTGGTCTTCAATGCAGTTTCAAAGTAACGACGGAACTGACGTTCAAGCAGACCATACTGAAAACGGAGTTTCTGCTTCTCTGCTAGTGCTGTTCCATATTCGGAAATCTTGCGTCGGGATCCCTTGGGACCATGCATGCCAGGAGGATAGGCTTTGTGCTCGAAGGCTCGCGGTGATCCGGCGAGAAGGACGCCGTAGCGGCGACTGACTTTAGTTTTGGGTCCTGTGTAACGGGCCATGGTAGGAAATAGTGGAAGTGAAAAAGATTAAGGATGAAGTATATCAGACGCGACGTTGTTTCGGGGGACGGCACCCGTTGTGAGGGATCGGCGTGACATCCTGAATAACCGAGATCTCAAGACCGATTGCCTGCATGGCTCGTACCGCAGACTCACGACCGGAGCCGGGCCCTTTGACACGGACAGAAACTTCCTTGAGGCCATGGCCCATTGCCTGTCGGCAGGCGTCCTGAGCAACCATCTGGGCTGCATATGCGGTGCTTTTACGGGATCCTTTGAATCCCATCTTGCCAGCACTTGACCACCCGATCACAGATCCGTGCAGGTCGGTTATGCTAACAATAGTGTTATTAAAAGTGGCCTGAACATGGGCAATGCCGTGAATAATGTTTTTACTCCCTTTTGCCTTTACGATCTTTGGCGGTTCGACGGGATCATCGAGATTGAAACTGACAGGAACCTCAGGAGCTGCCTCCTCAGCCTTTTTTTCCTTAGTAGATTTGGTAGCTTTCTGGGCTGGCTTGGGCTTTTCGGCTTTGGGTGCCGGAATTGCGGCAACGGGAAGCTCGGCTTTTTCAGGTGTGGCGGGCGTTTCTTCGGACATGAATGGAAGGTTCTGAGATATCTACAGGTGTGACGAGGTGACTATTCCTTGGTACGAATGACACCGACAGTTTTGCGGGGACCTTTGCGAGTGCGGGCGTTGGTCTGGGTACGCTGTCCTCGGACTGGAAGTCCACGACGATGGCGGAGACCACGGTAGCAGTTGATCGCTTGAAGGCGCTTTAGATTACCCTGAAGCTCACGTCGAAGATCTCCTTCGATCACGACCTTCTGTGCAGTGATGGCAGAGATAATGGAGCCTATCTGTTCGGGGGATAGTTCCTTGGCACGTGTGTCAGGGTTGATATTGGCCTGCTCCAGTACTCGCTTGGAGGTTTTCGGGCCAATGCCGTAAATATAGACAAGCGAAGCTTCTATCCGCTTGTCACCGGGAATTTCTACACCAAGTAGTCGTGGCATGATCGTGGTTCTTTGTGATGTGTGGGTTTGCCTGGTAAGGAAGTAAATCAGCCCTGGCGCTGTTTGTGACGTGGGTTTTTGCAGACGACACGCACAACATTGTTGCGACGGACGATTTTGCAAGTTTCGCAAAGACGTTTGACTGAAGCTCGGACTTTCATACGGAAGATCAGCGGCGATGGTGCCGCCTAAGTTGTCGGATTATTGGATTTTGGGGACTCAGAAAGTCTCTGGATGATTGTTCCTTGTTTCAAATCGTAGGGGGAAATGCTGATGACCACATGGTGTCCCGGTGCTATGCGCGTGAATTTCAAACGCAGTAAACCGGAAACCGTAGCCAGCATTCTTCTGCCTCCGGCCAGCTCCACTCGAAAGCGTGCCATGGACAGTTTTTCTACGACTAGGGCATGATGTTTTAAGCTATCGGGGCTAGGCATGTCAATACCTCCGGTTCGTTTTCTGTCACTAAAACAGTGTGTTCAAAATGGGCGGAGGGCTTCAGATCGGCCGTCACAACCGTCCAACCGTCATCCAGAATACGGACTTCATCGACCCCAAGATTGATCATCGGCTCGATGGCGAGTGTCATGCCAGCTTTGAGCCTAGGGCCGGATGAACGGGGACCGAAGTTAGGAATCTGCGGTTCCTCATGTAGCCTGCGACCGACACCATGACCAACGAACTCGCGAACAATACCAAAGCCCTGACGGATCGCCTCGCTCTCTATGTAATGAGAAATCTCTCCCAATCTGTTGCCGGAAACTGCAAGTGGAATCACCCCGTCGAGAATCCGCTTGGTGGCGGTACAAAGGCGTTCTGTGGCTGGATCGACAGCCCCGCAGGCAATGGTTGTGGCTGTGTCACCAATCCACCCGTCTAGTACAACTCCCGTATCAATCTTGACGATGTCACCGTAGCAAAGGCGCCTTTCCCCTCCTATCCCGTGGACAACCTGTTCGTTAACGGAAATACAAATTTGCCCAGGAAATTTACGGTAACCAAGGAACGCACTCCTACAGCCCATTTCGGCCATGAGGATCCCCGCCTTTTTATCGATTTCTCCCGTACTGACCCCAGGGACGACAAGATCTGCTAGATGCTGAAGCACCATTGCTGCGGCGCGACCTGCAGATCGCATTTTTTTAATTTCTGCAGGAGTCTTAATAGGAATCGGCATGGAATGGGGAAAAATTGACCGCTAGCAGGGGCAGTAACTGGAACTTATTCGGAAGTCAGGAATCGGTAACAAGGGCTGCAAGACGGGCAAAGACTTCGTCACTCGTCCCTCCTGCTGGTATATGGTGAAAAATCTGCTTTGCCGTGCGTTCATAATAATCAATGACAGGGAGAGTTATCTCCCTGTATGAGGAGAGGCGCTGTTCGAGTGTTTTTTCAGTATCGTCATTACGACGGATTAGCGGAGTCCCACAGCGTTGGCAGGGAGTTCCCATAGCGATGCTGTGAAGAGAGGAACTGTATGTAGCGCCACATTGGAGACAAGAGAGTCTTTCCAAAATACGACGACGGATTTCTGTTTCTGAAAGATCCAATAGTAGAACAAGATCGATGGGCGCATTCAAAAGAGCAAGAGATGTATCGAGGTGTTGAGCTTGTCCGATGGTGCGAGGAAATCCGTCCAGTAGAAAAGATGTTCCATTAATGGAGAGCCAGTTTGTGATGATACGAACAACGAGCTCATCAGGAACAAGCATCCCCTTAAGGGTCCATTCCTCGGCTTCCAAACCAATGGAAGTACCCCGACTGGATTCAGAACGAAGCAGAGCTCCGGTGGAAACATGGGGGATGTCAAAGGCCGATGAAAGTCGATCACCCTGAGTCCCCTTTCCCGAAGCCGGAGGCCCCAGCAGGACAATCCGCTTCTTCACAAAGATCAGCGGTGCGTTGTGAGATAAATGGTGACGCCGGCGATGACCAAAAGTCCAAGTCCAGCATAAAGCCAAACAAGAGAGGTGTCGCTCACAGAGGATCCACCAATCGATGGACGTGCCCCGCTACGACCTCTTATCTTCCCCTTGCGGAGGAAGCCGTCGTAATGACGTTGAAGAAGGAATGTCTCGACCTGTCTCATCGTGTCCAGGGTGACACCCACGATGATGAGAAGACCGGTGCCTCCAAAGAATTGTGCGGCCATGTAGGGAACCTGCAGTGCACGACTCAAAAGCTGGGGAAGTATGGCGATTACCAGAAGAAAGATCGCTCCGGCAAAAGTGAGTCGTCCCATAGTGTAGTCGAGAAACTCGGCGGTAGGTTTTCCTGGCCTTACACCGGGAATGAAGCCGCCGTATTTCTTGAGATCGTCTGCAATCTGCGCTGGCTGGAACTGCGTGGCCACCCAGAAGTAGCTGAAGCTAAAAATGAGTAGCCCATAGAGGACATAATGCAGCCATCCGTTTGTCAACAGATTGGCAAGCTGGATGGCCCAACCCTTGTGTCCGAAGGCCATGTTAAGAATGGTGGAAGGAAAAAGGAGGATTGCCTGAGCAAAAATGATCGGCATAACACCGGAATAATTGACCTTCAGCGGCATGTACTGGGTCTGACCGCCATATACTTTTCGGCCAACCACTCGCTTCGCATACTGTACACTTATTCTACGTGTCGCCTGAGTAACAGCAATGACAGCAGCAATCACGATGAATAGGAAAGCGCAGAGAATCACAAGCACAACTGGACTGACAGTCGATGACTCTCCTCCGGTAGGAACGAATGTCCTCCATGCTTGTACAAGTCCTGCCGGGAGCTGCGCAAGGATGCCTATCGTGATAATTACTGAAATTCCGTTTCCAATTCCTCTCTCTGTAATCTGATCTCCTATCCACATGAGGAAGAGGGTGCCGGCCGTCATTATCAGGACTGTAAGAAGTCGGAAGGGAATTCCAGGATCCGATACCAACGGAATTCCAAGGCGGGCAATGGTGTCTGATATGCCGGGTAGGAATGGGTTCGACTGGGGACTCTCAAACGAGATGGCAAGAAGCCATCCTTGAAAGATACAAAGTCCAATCGTGGTATATCGTGTATACTGCGCAATCTTCTGGCGTCCACCGTCTTCACGGGCAAGGCGACCGAGCTTTGGAATCACAGCTCCCAGAAGCTGGAGCATGATTGACGCACTGATGTAGGGCATGATGCCCAGTGAAAAAACGGCACAATTACCAAGCGCACCACCAGAGAATAGGTTGAATAGTGCTGCAGCGCCACCACCGGAACTATGGTCTGCAACATTGGTAAACCATTCCCTAAGCACCTGCGCATTCACCCCAGGCGTGGTAATGGCGGCGCCTATTCGCATGATCACCACCATCCCCAGAGTGAAGAGGACTCGAGTCCTCAACTCAGGAATCTTAAAAATGTTGGCAAAGGCCGAAATCATGCGGTGCGGCCGGGAAACTCCCGGGCTTTAGCCGAGTCGGACGGCTGATCGTGGAGCAGCCTTGAGAATGGCCCTTCCGGCGATCTTGGTCTGGCGGGATCGGAGAATCAGGGATCCTCCGGCTTTCTCAAGTTTTTCACGGGCGGCAGCACTTGCCTTGTCCACCTCGACGGAAAAGGATTTTGTCACGGTACCTCGTGCAAGAAGTTTGATTCCATCGTTGCGTCCATGCACCAGTCTAATGGATCGGAGAACCGTCTCGTCGATTTTTGCTCCTGCCTCAAAACGCTCCTCCAAGCTGTCAAGGTTGACAACTGCATAGACGGGCTTGAAATCGGTGTTATTAAAACCGCGCTTGGGCAGTCTTCGAATGAGTGGCATTTGTCCGCCCTCAAACCCAAGACGTACACTTCCACCAGAACGAGCACGCTGTCCCTTGTGACCACGTCCGGAGGTTTTCCCGTGCCCGCTGCTTTCACCACATCCGAGGCGCTTGCGGCGGTGTTTTGCCCCTGGGCGCGGGGCGAGGTTATGTAGTCGCATGGTTTGTATCAGGTTAGGATTATTTAAGCTGCGGGAGTTGCAGCAGTCGGTGCAGTGCGAATCTTCTTTCCACGAAGACTCATTATTACACTTCGAGGACGAAGGCTTGTCAGGGCAGAGAGAGTAGCTTTAACGACATTTGCATGATTGCTTGATCCTAGTGACTTGGCCAGAACATCGCGGATGCCGGCTGCCTCAATAACAGCACGGACTCCTCCACCAGCTATCACGCCGGTACCTGGAGAAGCCGGGCGAAGAAGAACACGCCCCCCCCCGAATTCGCCAAAGGTTTCGTGGGGAATGGTATTCTCGGCAATGGCAACATTAACCATTGCTTTACGAGCAGCCTCTGAGCCCTTGCGGATGGCCTCGCTGACCTCGTTGGCCTTGCCAAAACCTATTCCAACTTTGCCTTTCATATCTCCAGTAACAATTAACGCACTGAAGCTGAATCTGCGTCCGCCTTTTACTACCTTGGCGCATCTGTTGATGAAGACAACCTTCTCAATGGTGTCCTTGGGAGTGTCGTCGACGGGTTTCTCCCGGCGTGGTCCGCGTTTGGGGCGTTTTTCGTCCATAAATTATCAGAACTGGAGTCCACCCTCGCGAGCGGCATCGGCAAGGGCCTTGATCTTGCCGTGGTACTTGAAACCCCCACGGTCAAAGACAACCTTGTCGATTTTTTTAGCAAGACCTCTCTCGGCAATGAGTTTGCCCACTTTGACGGCTGTAAGCACATTCGCCCGGCTATTGGAGTCCTTGCGGAAGGATTCTTCAGTGGTGTTAACGCTGGCAAGAGTTGCGCCAGCGAGATCGTCGATGACCTGTGCAGTGATATGTTGGCCGGAGAAGTGAACGGCCAAGCGTGGGCGCCCGGCGGTTCCGGAAACCTTCTTGCGTAGACGGATGTGGCGCAGTTTGCGTGAGTTGGTTGCGGACATGGCGTAATTGGATCTGAGTTATTGCACCGTCTTACCTTCCTTGCGGCGGACTTTCTCGTCTGAATAGCGAATCCCCTTGCCCTTGTAGGGTTCGGGTGGATAGAAGGCGCGAATATCCGCAGCTACCTGACCGACAAGGTGCTTGTCGATTCCTTCGATAGAAATCTTGGTGTTATCCGTGACGACGACCTTGATCTCCTTGGGAATTGGAAAAAGAACTGGATGGGAGTAACCAATGGATAGATCGAGTTTATCTCCCTTTACAGCGGCGCGAAATCCTACTCCTTGAATTTCAAGATCCTTACGGAATCCTTTGCTCACACCGGTGACCATGTTGTTGAGAAGTGCACGACTCAATCCGTGAAGGGCTCGCGTGGTGCGCTCCTCGTCGGAGCGTAAAAGGGTGAGGGTTGTTCCTTCAGTGGCTAAGGAAATTGCCTTGGGAAGTTCCCAGTTGAGTTTGCCTTTGGGGCCCTCAACAGTGACTTTTTGACCATCAGAAAGAGATACTTTTACCTTTTCTGGTAGAGTGATGGGTGTTTTACCGATGCGTGACATGGCTTGGACTATGGTTACCAGATGTAAGCGAGCAATTCGCCGCCGACTTTCTGCTTGCGGGCATCATGTCCTGAAAGGACTCCGCGCGAAGTGGAGATGATAGAAATGCCCAGACCGCCGAGCACACGTGGAATTTCCTCGCTAGCCACATAGCGGCGAAGACCGGGGCGACTGATGCGCCGGAGACCAGCTATAGCCGGTGTCTTTCCAACATAACGAGGACGAATCCTTAAGCGGGGATGTGCTTCAGCACGATCTAATTCGTACTCTTCAATGTATCCTTCGTGCTTCAAGATCGCGACGATGTCGCTTTTCATTTTGGAATAAGGGACGAAAAACTCCTCCTTCTGGACGCTAACTGCGTTACGTACACGGGTAAGTAAATCGGCGATGGGATCGGTCAGGGCACTCATGGTAAATCAGGCAGCAGGAGTTTCGGCGGCATCAACGACCTTGCCTGCTTTTTTGGTATTGCGTCCCGCAAAGGGCATTCCCAGTTCGGTGAGAAGGGCTTTCGCCTCATCGTTGTTGGTGGTGGAAGTGACGATGGTGATGTCAAATCCTATATTGCGTTTGATTTTGTCCAGTTCTACCTCTGGAAAAATCGACTGGTCGGCTACTCCTAGGGTATAATTGCCGTTGCCGTCAAAAGCTCGGTTGGAAACACCGCGAAAATCACGGATCCTGGGAAGTGACATCTTAATAAGGCGCTCAAGAAACTCGTACATGAGGCGTCCTCTGAGAGTCACCTTTGCCCCAATGGCCTGCCCGGCTCTCAATTTGAAGTTGGAGATCGCCTTCTTAGCGATAGTCTCGACCGGCTTCTGACCTGTAATAAGCTTGAGCTCGTCCTTGGCTATCTCGAGAGCGGCTTTCACATCAGGAGCTGAGGCAATGGATGTATTGATTACCACCTTCACCACCCGTGGTACCTGATGGACATTCTTGTACCCTCGCTTCGCCTTGAGGGCGGGAACGACGCGATTCACATATTCGTTCTGAAGTTCGGCAACGGGAAGTGGCATGGCAATCTTTTATTTATCAGCTTTGGGCGTCTTTGAACGCTTAGATGGAGTTGTGGTCTTTGCTTTGGGTGGCTTGGCTTCCCCTGCAATTTTTTCCTGCTTGGCTCCCTTGGATTCGGCAACCGCACGAGTTCCCTTTTCAAGGAGCTTCACATTGGAAATGTGAAGCGGTCCTTCGCGCTCAATAATTGCGCCATTGGGCTGGTCTTGAGAACGGCGTACATGTTTTTTGATCATCCGCACGCCTTCAATGACAACCTGGCACTTGGCGCGATTGACCTGAAGGATCTTTCCTTCGGATCCGCGGTGATTTCCAGAGATTACCTTCACGATGTCACCTGCGTGAACGTGTGTATTGATGAGTGGTGTCGAGGCCATGTTGTCGATGAGTTAGAGAACCTCGGGTGCCAAAGAGACGATTTTCATGAAGTTCTTTTCACGAAGCTCACGGGCGACCGGTCCAAATATGCGAGTTCCGCGGGGATTCAGATCCTTGTCAATGATGACAATGGCATTGTTATCGAAGCGGAGATACGACCCATCATCACGGCGAACTGGTTGACGCGTGCGAACAACGACAGCACGAACAACATCGCCTTTTTTGACTGTTCCGCCTGTGGAGGCTTCCTTAACGTTGGCAGTGATAACGTCACCAATGCGGGCCGAGAGTGTGCGCTTCCCAATGACACCGATCATGGTAGCCATACGTGCGCCGGTATTATCGGCCACTTCAAGTCTGGAGCGTAGCTGGATCATTGTTGTGTTTGCTGTAGCTAAAAGGGGTAAAAATTATTGGTGAATGACCTCGACAAGCCGCCACCGTTTAAGACGGCTGATGGGGCGCGTCTCCATGATGGAAACACGATCTCCCACCTTAGCCTCGTTCTTCTCGTCGTGGACGTGAAATTTTTTCACCTGTTTGACAATCTTTCCAAATATAGGATGAGGAACACGCGTGGTTGTCTTTACAACGATGGTCTTGTCCATCTTGTCGGAAATGACTTCTCCCACACGAGTTTTTCGAAGACCTCGGGTCTCCTTGGAAACAGTTGAAGATGCTGAGTTAGCTGTATCGTTCATTGGTGCAAGTGGCTCTTTGTTGTGCTTAGAGCTCCTTTGATGCCTTCGTTTTAACCGTTAGGACGGTTTCAAGCCTGGCGATTTCTCGGCGCAGGCTGCGCAGAAGATGGGGTTTTTCAAGCTGGCCTGCCTGCTGCTGCAACCGAAGGTGAAAAATCTCCTGTCGCAGTTCCTTTTTACGGGATGAAAGTTCAGTAGGCGTTAATTCGCGGATTTCGTCAAGAGTCATATGTAGTGCCGGTTATCTTCTATTAGGAGGCGTGGTGACGTGTGACAAACTTTGTGCGAATCGGGAGTTTATTCGCAGCAAGACGAAGTGACTCGCGGGCGACTGATTCTGAAATGCCATCCAGCTCAAAAAGGATATTTCCTGGTCGAACGGTGGCAACCCAGTATTCGGGCTGCCCCTTGCCTTTGCCCATTCGGGTTTCTGGGGGACGAGCTGTAACCGACTTATCCGGAAAAATCCGGATCCAGAGTTTTCCCTTTCGCTTCATGTTGCGTGTAAGCGCAACACGAGCTGCCTCGATCTGGGTATTGGTAATCCATGCACGATCCAATGTCTGGAGTCCAAATTCTCCAAAATCGATATTTATATTCCGTGAGGCTGTACCTGTTCGGCTTCCGCGCTGAGATTTGCGGTACTTGACTCGTTTTGGCATCAAGGGCATGGCTGTTCTCCTGTTTTAAATTATGCGATGGCTTCCGTGGCTTCCGGGGCGCTAGCGCTTGGCGTGTGAGCGCCGCTGCGAGATTCAACCGGTTTTTCCGGTTTTTTGCAGATCCAGCATTTCACCCCGATTTTACCTGCCACGGTGTCTGCTTCAGCAAACCCATAGTCGATTGTGGTGCGAAGGGTGTGGAGTGGTATCGTGCCGCTACGGACAACCTCGGTTCGTGCGATTTCGGCACCGCCAAGACGCCCACTAGCACGAATCTTGATGCCGTCAGCACCCATGTCCATTGCCATCTGCATCGCCTTCTTCATAGCGCGACGAAATCCAATGCGGCGTTCAAGCTGTCCGGCTACACTCTCTGCAACCAACTGCGCGTCCATCTCGGGCTGCTTTATCTCAATGATATCTATCTTGGCCTGCTTGCCTCCAGCGAGACGGGAGACTTCCTTTGTCATTGTCTCAATTTCAGATCCCTTGCGACCGATAACGATACCGGGCCGAGCCGTAAAAATGGTAACCCTTACGCTGTTCCATGCCCTTTCAATGACAATGCGGGAAACAGCGGCTGTCTTGAGTTTCTTCTTGAGCCACTCACGAATCTGCTGGTCGGCATATAGAAAATCGGCGAATTCCTTTTCGTTGGCGTACCAGCGTGAGGTCCAGTCCCGAGTGATCGGTAGGCGGAATCCGATAGGGTTGACTTTTTGTCCCATAGTAAAGTGTAAGCTAGTGAGTAGAGTAGGTTGTTAGGATGCTGATTCCTCGGGAGCAGGTGCAGCCGGCAATGACTTCTTGGAGGCTATCTTTTTGCGTCCCTGAGAAGATGCCGCTTTGTCCGCTCTACGAACTATCGGCACCTCGTCTGTAAGGACTATGCGAATGTGGCTATTGCGTTTGCGAATCGGACCAGCGCTACCCCTTGCCTTGGGGCGGATACGCTTGATGGTCGGAGCCTCACCAACGACGGCTTCCTTAATGACAAGCAATTCGGGACGGAGATTGTTGTTGTGCTCGGCGTTGGCAATCGCACTCTTCAAGGTCTTTGCGATCAAGGGAGCAGCCTTCTTTGGGATGAATCCAAGTTGCTGCAGTGCATCAACAGCTGGCAGACCTTGAATTTCGCGAGTAACCTCGCGGGCTTTAAAGGCAGAAATGTGCGCGTAGCGGTGGGTGGCGATGACTTGCATGTAGGTGTTATCGTGTGGTGTCGATGCGTAGAGAGTCCCCTGTCTTGACTGTCATGGTTGGGGTCGAAGTTGACTGTACAATTGCTCCGCACAGCGAATCCCTGACATCAACCACTCGAAGCGTGGCAACCTCCTGTTCGCCTCGCCAGACTTGAAAAGGCATGCCCGTCTTTACTCCTTGGCGAGACCCCAGATTGGCAACAACTAATGAAAGATCCGGCTTGAAATCGACTACTGTACCGCTTGTAAGCCCCGGACCGTTGTCGGGAGAAACTTCCTTTTGCTGAAGTAATGATGCGGCGGAACGAAGATCCTCTTCAACCTTGAGTCTGGATTTGGGATCCACTCCATCAGAGCACTTTAGAAGAGTCATAACAGACTCGGTAAGCCTGACAAGGTGCTCACGGACATCGTCATTTTCCTTTTGCAAAAGGCGCATGTCCCGGACTGCAGCCAAGAGACGGGAGCGCAACGTCTCGGTATCCCTGCCTGCCGAGGTTATTCCAAGCGCTTCTACTCGCTCATTCAAGTCGTCTGATTTGCGCTTGAAGAGTTCTGTTTCACCATTTGCTACGGCCAGACTTTCGGTGAGCCCTCTGATTGTGGCCTCGGAAAGTAGTAATTTTTCACGTAGTGCCGCAGTCATTCCATCACCCGCGTTCTGGGCCACGGCAACAGCAACTGGCAACCCAAGTAGGGCGGCGGCCGTAGCAGCTGAGAGTTGGCGGTACGATGGCATTTTTAGGTTTATGGCAGAAACTTACTTGGTGACCTTGGCTGTGTGCGAACCGTGCTTCTTGAAGATACGAGTCGGAGCAAACTCCCCTAGCTTGTGGCCCACCATGTTTTCTGTGACGAAAACGGGGATAAAAGAACGTCCGTTATGAACGTTAAATGTATGTCCGACAAAGTCTGGAGTTACGGTGGAACGACGCGACCATGTCTTGATCGGTTTCTTTGTGTTGCTCTCGTTGAGCTTGTCTATTTTTTCGAGGAGTTTCCACTCCACGAATGGTCCTTTTTTTAATGAGCGTGCCATGGGAAATTATTTCTTTTTACGCCGCTGCACGATGAAGCGGTCACTTTGCTTGTGTTTACGACGAGTCTTGAATCCCTTGGCGAGCTGCCCCCACGGACTCATTGGGTGATGGCGTCCCCCTCCACCCTTGCTCTTGCCTTGTCCCCCACCCATCGGATGGTCAACTGGATTCATGGCCATGCCGCGAGTTTGTGGTCGAATACCAAGCCAACGAGAACGTCCGGCCTTACCACTCGAAACATTCATATGTTCGATATTACCGACTTGGCCGATGGTTGCGTAGCACTCCTCATTTACCTTACGAAGTTCGCCTGAAGCCATTTTGATCAAAGCGTAACCACCTTCACGATTGCTCAGGATTGCCTGAGATCCGGCACTACGGACAATCTGGCCTCCACGACCTGGAGTAAGCTCGATATTATGTAGGGCAAGCCCTAGTGGGATGGATTTCAGGGGAAGCGCATTGCCTACATGTGGCTCGGCCTTCTCTCCAGAAGCGACTTTGTTCCCCACTACGAGTCCGCTTGCTGCCAAGATATAAGCCTTCTCACCGTCAGGATATTGGATGAGCGCAAGACGTGCACTCCTATTAGGATCATATTCAATCGCAACAACGTCTGCGATTGTGTCACGTCTGGAACGCTTAAAATCAACAATGCGATATTTGCGCTTGTGACCGCCTCCCCTATGACGGGCTGTCTTGCGGCCAGCGTTGTTGCGGCCGCCTGTGCGCTTCTTGCTCTCTACCAGTGATTTCTCAGGTTTGCTCTTCGTGATTTCCTCGAAGGATGGAAGCGCTTTAAAGCGCTGACTCGGAGTTAGGGGGCGAAAGGTTTTTAGTGCCATGATCGTAAGTTCGTTCGACTTTTGGTCTTTCTATGCAATGTCGATCTTCTCGCCTGCTGCGAGTGTCACAATCGCTTTTTTCCAATGCGCTCGGCGACCGAAATCGGCTCTTCTTTCGCGCTTCTTTTTCCCCTCTATCTGGGCTGTGTTGACAGAAGAAACCTTCTTCTTAAAGAGAAACTCGACAGCACGCTTGATCTCAATCTTGTTCGCAGTTGGCGATACACGGAATGAGTACTTGTTCAGCTTTTCAGACAGAAGGCTTGCCTTCTCGGTCACAAGAACGTTTCGAATTATGTCGTGAGCTTCTTTCATGCCGCGATGCGTTGTCCAAGAAACTCAAGCGCTTCCTTGGTGATTATGATTTTGTCGAATGCTAGGAGATTCTCAGTATTAACTTCGGCGGCTGTCATGAGCAGATCGTTTCGCACATTTCTAGCTGCTAGAAGTGTCACCTGACTGAAAGATGATGAGATAACCAGAGTCCGCCGCACTCCACCATGGAACCCCTCGATCAGGGAGACAAACTGGCTGGTCTTGGGTTCCTTGAGCTCAAAGGAGTCGACCACAAGAACATCACCGGCAAGAATACGAGCACTAAGTGCCTTCCGGAAAGCTAGTTTCTTGACGGCTTTGGGGGTCTTTTTGGCATAGCTCCGCGGGTGTGGACCATGAACAACTCCTCCGCCAGACCAGACCGGGGAACTGGCATAGCCTGCACGAGCACGTCCGGTCCCTTTCTGCTTCCATGGTTTTTTACCGGAGAGATTGACTGTTGCCTTGGTTTTTACAGATGCAGTACCGCTACGGCGGTTCGCTCGCAAAGCGACCACGACGTCATGGACCGCCTGCGTTCCCTTGCCGTCCGTGATAATATCTATCTTGGCTTTTTTTGCGGCTTCGGTGGTGAGAATAGTGGCACTCATGGATTACTTGGAGACTTTCGATGATTTTTTCTTTGAGGGACGGAGCATAACGTAGGTGCCCTTTGCCCCAGGCACGGCACCACTGACGAGGATCACTCCATCGGCTTCTCTGACTTGCACTATCTCAAGATTTTGTGTCGTGATGCGGTCATCACCCATATGTCCGGGCATTCCCATATTCTTCCAAACGCGTCCTGGAGTCAGTCGGTTTCCAATAGCTCCATTCCGTCGATGCATCATGGAACCGTGTGTCTCGGGCTGTCCTGCAAATTTGAATCTTCGAACAACACCTTGAAATCCTTTGCCTTTGGACGTGCTGATGACATCAATGAATTGTCCGTTCTGGAAGTTAGTAATCGGCCAATCGCCAAGTTCTGGAGCTACCTCCCCATCCTTGAGACGAAATTCACGGATGAAACGCTTCGGTGTTGAGGAACTCTTTGAAAAATGTCCCTTCTGAGCCTTGGTGATGCGGCTCTCCTTCTGTTCGCCAAATCCAAGTTGAACAGAAGAATATCCATCCTTTTCCTTGTTCTTAACCTGAAGGATACGATTGCCACCTGCTTCGATGACGGTGACTGGCCGGATGCGACCCTTGGTATCATAGATACGGGTCATGCCGATTTTTTTGCCTAGAACGCCGATGCTCATATACTTGGTATGGGATGCGAGTGGAAAGGGTTCAGATCTTGATGGTGATATCCACCCCTGCTGGGAGGTTGAGTTTTCGAAGCTCATCGACGGTCTTGGCAGTTGGTTCCAAGATATCAAGCAGGCGCTTGTGTGTTCGAATCTCGAACTGATCCATCGACTTCTTATCGACGTGTGGAGATCTGTTCACGGTGAACTTCTCAATGCGTGTGGGTAGAGGAATCGGACCGGTCACCTTAGATCCGGTGCGCTTTGCAGTTTCGACAATTTCAAGTGCTGAAACATCGAGAAGTCGGAAATCGAAGCCTTTGAGGCGGATTCGTATGCGTTGTCCTGCGGCCATAGTCGTATTGGGTTATTTTTTCTGATCAAGAACTTCAGCCAATACCTGGGCTGGAACTTGTTCGAAATGGGATGGCTCCATGGAATAGGAGGCACGTCCCTTGGAGAGTGAGCGGATTGCTGTAGCGTAACCGAACATCTCAGAGAGGGGAACCTCCGCGTTGACGCTCGTAACAATGGTCTTTGTCTCAATGGACATTATCTTCCCGCGTCGGCGGTTGAGATCGCCCATGATATCCCCCTGATACTCTTCGGGAGTAACCGCCTCGACCTTCATGATCGGCTCGAGCAGTATCGGTTTCGCATTTTTAAGACCGTCCTTGAGTGCAAAGATTGCTGCCATCTTGAAGGCCATTTCGTTGGAATCAACGTCGTGATAGGAGCCATCAACGATGTCGATATGAACATCGATAACCGGATAGCCTCCAACAACTCCATTGAGTGTCGCTTCGTTGAGTCCCTTGATGACTGCCGGAATAAAATCTTTTGGAATGGTGCCGCCGACAACCTTGTTTTCGATCGTGACACCCTTGCCTTTCTCGTTTGGGGCAATCTTGATGATGACATGGCCATATTGACCACGACCTCCTGACTGTTTTACCAGCTTCCCCTCCCCATCGGCAGGAATAAGTATAGTTTCCTTATAGGCGATTTGAGGCTTTCCTGAATTCGCCTCAACCTTAAACTCGCGCATCATGCGGTCACGTATGATTTCGAGGTGGAGTTCACCCATACCTGCTATGATGGTCTGCCCAGTCTCTTCGTCTGTAAAAACACGGAATGTCGGATCTTCTTCAGAGAGGCGCTGGAGAGCATTGCCCATTTTTTCCTGATCAGCTTTGGTTTTTGGCTCGATGGACATCGAGATAACTGGAACTGGGAAAGATGGGGGCTCGAGCCTAATCGCATCATCCTCGTTGCAGAGTGTGTCACCAGTTGTAATGTTCCTGATGCCAACAATGGCGGCTATGTCTCCAGAATAGCAGGTAGTAATGTCCTCGCGCTTATCGGCCTGGATCTGTATCAGGCGACTGATCCTCTCACGCTTGCCAGTACGTGGATTCAACACCGTGTCCCCCTTGGTCAGTTTGCCAGAATAAACACGGAAGAATACGAGTTTTCCAACGAAGGGATCACTCCACAACTTGAAAGCTAGAGAGCAAAATGGTTCGTTGTCGCTGGTGATTGCGAACTTTTCCTTTCCGTTATCAGGATTTAATCCCTTTGCAGGTGGGATGTCGATAGGGCTAGGAAGGTAGTCGACAACTGCGTCCAGAAGATATTGGACTCCCTTGTTTTTGAAGGCTGACCCTCCGGCAACTGGGACAAACTTGTTAGCAATGGTCTGTCTGCGGATTGCCTCTTTCAAATCTCGATGTGATACAGGCTTCTCTTCTAGAAATAGGTTGCCTATCTCTTCATCGAGATCCGTCATTTGATTGACTAGATCAGTGTAGGCGGCAGCGGCCTTCTCCTTGAGTTCAGCGGGAATCTCGGTGACGGTGTAGTTGGATCCCATACTGCTATCGTCGGCATAGATCACGGCCTTTTGGTTAACTACATCTATTTGCCCCTGAAGGTGGTCTTCTGCACCTATAGGAATAAGAATTGGCCAAGCATTAGCACCGAGCTTGGTACGCATTTCTGAAACAGCATTATCAAAGTTGGCACCCGTTCGGTCCATCTTGTTGACGAAGGCAATACGAGGAACATTGTACTTGTTAGCCTGACGCCAGACAGTCTCTGACTGGGGTTGAACGCCTGCAACACCACAGAATACTGCAATTGCTCCGTCAAGCACACGCAAGGAGCGCTCCACCTCCGCGGTGAAATCAACATGGCCCGGGGTGTCGATGATGTTAATGCGTTGCTTGATATTCTCGAATAACTTCACAACACCTTCCTGCTGGGTTTGATTCCAACTGCATGTCGTAGCGGCCGAAGTGATCGTAATACCGCGTTCACGCTCCTGCTCCATCCAATCGGTTGCAGTGGTGCCCTCGTGCACCTCACCGATTTTATGAATCATCCCAGTGTAAAATAGCACACGCTCGGTGAGCGTCGTCTTGCCGGCATCAATGTGGGCACAGATTCCGATATTTCTGGTGCGCTCTAGCGGGAAGGCGCGATCCGGGGAATTCGGATTAGTTGTATCGGTCTTGGCGCTCATCTTGGTGTGGAAAAGAACAGAGGGGTGCGTGTTTACCAGCGGAAGTGTGCAAAGGCGCGGTTTGCCTGCGCCATTTTGTGAAGATCGTCGCGTTTTTTGATCGCTGCACCCTGATTTGCAGCTGCCTCCTTAAGTTCAGAGGCGAGAGCCTTAGCCATAGGAACGCTCTTGCGTTTGTTGGCAAAACCTACTATCCAGCGCATTGCGAGCGCGAGTTGGCGGTCGGCTGGAACCTCCATTGGAACTTGGTAGGTAGCACCACCCACGCGACGGCTCTTTACCTCGAGACGGGGACGGGCATTATCCATCGCCTTCTGAAGGACATCAAGAGGATCAACCGCCTCTGACCCGTCGCGGGTACTCTCAATGGCATTGTAGACGATGCGTTCAGCAAGAGATCGTTTTCCACCACGCATCACAGTCGTGATCAGGCGGGCTACCAAAGGACTTGCGTAACGGAGATCGCGTTTGACCTCTTTCTGGATGACACGTTTGCGGCGGGACATGGGAAAAACAGTTCGTGGTTTTTTGTATTGAGTGCGTTGTTACTTTTTCTTACCGACCTTTGCCTCTTCACCGGCCTTCGGACGCTTTGCACCGTATTTTGAACGACCGCGACGACGACCGTCCACCCCAAGGGTGTCAAGAGTGCCGCGAACAATGTGATAACGTACACCTGGGAGATCCTTTACTCGACCACCACGAACAAGAACGATTGAGTGTTCCTGTAGATTGTGCCCCTCTCCACCAATATAAGCGATGACTTCCTGTCCGTTAGTGAGGCGAACTTTTGCAACCTTGCGCAGAGCCGAATTTGGCTTCTTCGGCGTACGAGTCATCACCTGCACGCACACACCACGACGCTGCGGACAATTCACAAGGGCGGGTGATTTGGATTTCACCCTTACTTTTTGGCGACCCTGACGTACGAGTTGATTGATGGTTGGCATTGTAAAAATTAAATTCCAGTGCCTTCTTCGTGCGCTTCACAGCCGAACTCTGCCCCGTGTTTATTTTAAGGAACAGATCCGTATCACAACGGAGCTTTTGAAATCCCGAAGAAGTCGGGAGGTGAAAGGCTAGTGAAATCATGCTGACGTGCAAGAAGATTTTGTTGATTTCTCAAATTTTTCAACTGGGGGAATGACTCGCAATAGCCATTCTCACTTCTTATTTGGTATTAAGTTCTACAGTCGGCAAATAGATCCCTACCGCCTTCGTGTCCCACCATCGCCCGGTATTTCTAAGCTCCTCGGGAGTGGAAAACCGATAATCCTCAATCCTAGCCCTGAGATAACGGGGAGGATGTTGAGAAAATGGCTGTGGGCCTAAAAGCTTCAGAACAGTACTATCACCCTGCAAAAGTCGTAGCACAAAGTTTTCAAACCATGGGCTTGCATTGGCAGGCCCTAGTGCCGCAAACCACATCTGCCAATCAAGACGGGGCATCAGAAGTGGCACAAATGACGGAGGGCACAGGGGATTGCCCGCTTTAAATCGGAAAGGATAGGACTTCCAGACCTCACCATCATCACTTCCCTCCACGATTATTTCGCGACGTTCCTTCGTCATCACAGCAAAGAGTCCGTATCCGTTAACAATGTGAAATGGTGATACCTTCTCGTAGCAGGAAATCATGACTTTTGTTTTTGGAATCCAACTTATCGGAAAAGAAACCAATGAAAGCAGGAAAAGAGCGGCGGCTCCGATGATGATGATTGGGTTAATCAGACAAACTTCAAAAGCGTTAGATGAGTGATGATGAGTACCAATAGGGAATGACGTTATCTTTGAGTTAAAAAATGATCTAATCCGCAGCGGCCATGATTGATCATCAATCACAAGCACGCAAAGGGCGAGACTGAGCAGATTGAAAAAGCCGTAATTACCGGTGAGCGCTATTAGAACTTGCAGAAGAGCAATAAAGAATGCCCCGATCAGGCGGATGTTTCTAGGTCCGAAGAGCAACCAAGGAGCAGCAAACTCAATTGCCAAAGTTAAGAAAGTCATCAGACGAAGTGCTTCCATCGGGAGTTGCGCCGCCAACCAGCCACCAATATTTGGCAACGGCTGGGTCCAAAAATGAAACCCCAGCGCCCCCATGTCATGCCAAGAAGGGTCACCACTGTTAAATTTCACCAACGCCGATGCAAACATGAGCCGGAAGAGAAGCCATACCAACAGCCATCGTGATACCTTGGAAAAAAAATTCGGCCATGCGCTGGTTCTTGGCAAAGGTGCAAGAAAAACACCTAGAAAACCGACCTCCAATAGCAAAGCGTCCCATTGATAGCCCATGAATATCTGCCCTACATTAACGAGCGATAGATAGAGGACCTCCAACAGGAAAAATACAAGTCCCTGCCATCGCGTTGAATGTCCGAAAAGCAAACCCAGTGACAAGAACGTTCCAACTGCACAAACCATCTGGAGCACAATGCTCCCGCATCCGGTGAGCCAAAAAATGGTTGGAAACGCAAACCAAGCGCTATCACCAAGTATTGCATGCGCACTCCCAAGAAATTCTCCGGCAGGTAAAATCCCTTGAGGTCCTATTAAGCCATCGACCTGCCACCACAACCCAGCAAAAGCCGCTGCGAATGTCAGGGCAAGCATTCGCAGGAAAATCTTCGGCGACGTTTCATATCGGGGCTTGCACACATCCCCACCCCAGAGCAACTGCGTCAACACGGAAAAAAACGGTCGGTGATCTGCAATCATTTGATAACAAAGCTCAGCACCTGCTCTGGCAATGGAGCTGTTTTTATAGAACCACAAATTTGCACGTCCGAAAATTCCCCCGCCAATGGCAGTGAGTTGCAGAACCGCTTCTGCTCCGGAGAAAATCTCCCCTGATGGTTGTATAAACTGGACGGCAATAAGTGGTTGATTCGCCAAGAACCCATGTGCTTCTCCTGCACCACTCTGTGATGTGGCAAAATCAACCACTCCCGCGCATTCCTGTTTCCATCGCTCAACCCAAAGACAGCAAAACACACACTCTCCATCATAGAGAAGCAGCGGCTTTCCAGAGTAATTGGGGTCATCAATACTCATCGCATTTAGCCTATCCTAATCTTGAGTCGGTTCCATGGGTTTGCCTCCTATTCATAAAAAGTGAGAGGAGATCAAATATAGCATTCCCAGCAGAAAGTGAGACGGATCCTTAAAAATGGGTCAATACAAACTCTTAAAAGCTGGAAGGAATCCGGACTAGGTAGACATTCACGTCACAAAGAAACTACAAGCAACCATGAATCTCATGAGACACAAGTGGACTCGGCCTGAGAAACCCAATAGCTTCCCTCAAATGCAGCTTTTGACGGCGAAAAACATGTCTTTAGTTCTTCTGATCGCCTTCGCAATAATTGTTCCTCTCAGCGGGCAGAATGCAGAAGAAATCCTTCAGTCCGCAAGAATGAATCCTACAAGTCATCCTTCCGTACTGCGCGCCCAAATTAGGAGTGATGGGCACCTGACCCCGTTGACCATTCGCCTAAGGGATCGAGTAGTCAGTTACGAATTCACACACCCTGAGCAGTCGATTTTCCTAAAACTCGACCAGAAAGATACTAGCATCAGCGAAAAATTGGACGGAAAAATTAGAACACTCACCGAGAGTCGCCTCCATGAAAACATTCGTGATACTGGCGTGACCTACGAAGATCTCTCTCTAGGTTTTCTCTACTGGCCAAGGCCGATCCTACAGGGGGAGCAGACCATCCGAAGATGTCCAGCCTGGAAGATTGACCTGCAGGCGCCAACCGGAGAATCCCTCTACGGGGCCGCTCGTGTCTGGATCAACAAGGACAGCGGTGCCATCCTGCGCATTGAGGGCTACGACAAAAAGGGACTTCTTTTAAGGCGTTTTGAAGTCGTTTCTGTACAAAAAATTGACGAACTCTGGATGCTAAAGCAGATGCGAATCGAGAGCTTCCTACCGGGCAACCCAGACCCCATCACCCGCTGCTATCTTGAAGTGATGGGGAAGAATTGATCGGCTGCTTCTACTTCCAGAAAAGTCCTAGTGTGATTTGATAACGGCCGTGTCGTAAACTCCGGCTGAAACCTGTATCGCATTGGTCAAGCTCGATGGCACCCTACCCTGTCCATAGACATTGTCTCCCCAGCAAACCACAGTGCCATTCGTTTTCAATGCCGCCGCATGGTACGCTCCGGCTGAGATATTTGCTACACCAGTCAGACCTGTCGGCACATTGGTGACTCCATCCATGTTATATCCCCAGGCCACCACGGTACCGTTACTCTTCAAGGCAAGCGAATACTCGTATCCAGCAGCAACTTGAACGACATTGGTCAGGCCAGCCGGAATATTGGCCTCCTTAAAGGTATTATCCCCCCAAGCAACCACAGTCCCATCACTCTTGAGAGCCACCATGTGATATATTCCTACTGCCACATGCACCGCATTGGTCAGATCGGCAGGCACATTGCACTGACCTTCTGCATTGTTTCCCCAGACAACCACAGTACCGTTCGCCTTCAGAGCCGCTGAGTTATAGCCTCCTGCAGCCACCTGAATCACATTAGTAAGATTGGCAGGTACTTTGGCCTGTCCCAAGAGGTTTTCTCCCCAAGCGACCACAGTTCCATCACTCTTGAGAGCCACACAATGTGTTATGCCGGCGGCAATCTGGGTGGCATTGGTAAGCGTTGATGGAATATTGGTTTGACCATAGACATTCCATCCCCACGGAACAACCAAGCCATTGCTCTTGAGGGCCAATCCTGCAACTTCACCCATTGCAACCTGTACCACACCTGAAAGCCCTGCAGGAACATCGGTTTCTCCAAATCCGTTAAATCCCCAGACCGATACCACATTGCTTGGCACGACAGGGATCGGTGATGGAGTTGGCGTAGGTGTCGGAGTCGGAGTTGGAGTTGGTGATGAAGCTGCTGCAGAAAGTGAAGCAATCTGCTTGGCAATGGGACTTCCTAGACCTGTGACCAGATCATATCCAGTTTTTGCAGGATAACCGTTGCTGCCCGAAACAATGTCACGAAAGACCGTGGAGTATCCCGATTTGGCAGCTGCGTATGCCACGGTTTGAAAGAGACCAGTTCCAGTATTCCCGAGACTGGCTCGACGCGCCAAGAGAGCAGCCCATTGCGGCGCACTAATACTCGTTCCACCATACACATACCAACCTCCTGTCGATCCGGGAGGGGTAAAGTAGACTGCCACACCGGTGTAAGGATCGGCAACATAGCTGACATCGGGATTTCCTCGCTTTGTCAGATTGTTTGTTGTCACGATCCCTGTGTTGGTTACAGAGGTAACATTAAATCCGAGTTGATAGGACGGAATGCTCTCGTAGCTGCTCTCCCCGCCGCCGCTGCCGCTCCAAGCCACTTCCGAAGTAATGGTTCCGCTGTTGGTGTTATAAACTAAAGAAGTTCCTCCCACCGCTAATACATTCGGGGAGCTAGCCGGCCATATGACGCCCTCACCCGAATCCCCGGAAGAAGCGACAAAAGTGACACCTGGAGTGTTGAAATTGGCGGTGGTGTCAAAACTCGACTCACTTGAAAACTCCGCCCCTCCCCAGCTCATGGAAACAACAGTCGGCTTAAGTGTCGAAGCCACATAACTTATTGCGGTATCAAGGCCGCCGCCAGCATTCGGAGCCACCACCAATACAATGGAGGCTCCCGGAGCCATCGCATGGGCCCATTCGACATCCAAGGTAGTCTCAGCAGCCCATCCGGAATCGGTGGCGGTTGGCTTTCCTGAAGGATAGACGACACTCACTGTTGTAGTGGGAAGCGAGTACTGCGCACAAAATGTATTCAGATCGTTTTGAATGTTGGTGCTCCCGTAAGCATCAATAATTGCTATTACTTTTCCTCTCCCGTCGCCATTTGTAGCAATCTGATCAAAACCGTAAGCATGCGAGATCTGCGCAGGCGAATATCCGGACGGAAGCTGAATGCTTGCCAGAGGAAGAACACTGCCCTCTTTAACACTCCCGATAGTGTTGGCTAGCTTTCCATCCCTCCAACCATATTTCCACTTAAGCTTTGGAATAAACTGGTTCGTCGATGAACCTGTTGTTTGCGCAGTGAGGGTGGAGAGACCTGCTAATGCTACCGCAATAAGCGAGTAAAAAAAGAAAGCAAACGAGAGTTTTTTCTTCATGTTCAAGGGGTCTTGATTCTTAGCTGCAACTGACTACCAAAGTGGTTCATTATCAAGTAAAAAGTGGTGATAATGAGCTCCCCTCCCCCTATACTTTCTCTGTGGCAGAGTTTCCGAAAATACCTGATGGTCTCAATAGTAGAATTATTATCAGCAACCCGAAGGCAATTGCATCACGATACGAGGAGAGAAATGAGCCTCCCAGCAGGCACTCGCTCAAGCCGAGCAAAAGCCCTCCGAGAGCAGCCCCCGGCAGGCTGCCGATGCCTCCAAGCACAGCGGCAACAAACGCCTTGATGCCTGGAAGGGTACCCATGAGCGGCTCTATGGAATGAATGTTCAGTGCATAAAGAACCCCTGCCGCCCCAGCAAGGGCGGAGCCAAGAGCAAAAGTGAGGGAAATCACGGCATTGCTATTTACCCCCATAAGAGCTGCTGCATCACGGTTTTGGGATAGAGCCCGAAGGGCAAGACCAAAGCGTGTGCGAAGCACAATCTCCCGGAGAACAATCAGTAGAACAATCGTTACGGCAATAACTAGCAGATGATTGCCCGAGATAGTAATCCCCTCTCCAAGCTTTATGCGGATAGGAGGAAGCAAATCGGGGAAAGCCTTTTGATTCACACCAAATACAATCTGACCCCCGTAGGAAAGGAGAAGGGATACACCGATTGAGGTGATCAGAACAGCCAGCTTGGGCTGCTCGCGGAGCGGGCGATAAGCTAGTCTCTCTATCACCACTCCCAAGCACGCGCAGACTATCATCGCCCAGATCAGAACAACTGAAGTTGTCATCCATGGGTCCGGCAGCAAATGATGCACAATCGGTGCGGCATAATATCCGGCAAAAGCACCGATCATTAAAACATCGCCATGGGCAAAATTTATGAATTTCAGCAAGCCGTACACCATACTGTAGCCAAGGGCGATCAAGGCATAGATCGCCCCTAGAGAGAGTCCGTTGATTAATTGCTGAAGAAATTCGTGCATCTGTTCAGGTTCTGAAGGGATCATTCCTCAGACCAAGCGGGGCCGGCAATAATATTGGCAATCAAAACACACCCACCAATGTGCTTGACACGAACGATAGCGCAATTTCGTTTCTTAAAAATAACCATGCATCGATAGGATGCATTAAGTAGTGATGGCAAAGTCAGTTGATATAGTTTTTGACCTTATGGGGAGCAGGTTTATCAACCAGTCGGGGAACACAGTGCCCAGATCCAAACGCTTCGGACGATCACATATCGGTCCTCCTGAAATCACGAATCCGTGACGAAAAAGTCCGCAATTTATCCCACATCTGCTAGGTAAAACAATTTTTAGAATTATTTATTGACGAGCTATCATGTCGTGATATAGAACGCGTTTGTCAATTTCCGCACAAAACTCTTAAGAACCAATGAATACAACAGAAAAACAGTATCATCTTTCCGGATCAAATATCAGAAACGCTATCTTTTTGGCGTTTATAACGATCTCTACGATCGCCTTTTCATCAGATATATATGCAACAGAAGGTTCTTCAAAAAACTACATAACTGATTGGTGGAATCAAACAAATGGGGGGACATACAACTGGTTTGGACTTGGAGATCCACTGAAAACTTATGGCCTCAGTGTGAATGGGGAAGCCAAGGAGCTTTTTCTGGGACAGGTTTCAGGTGGACTTCCAAACCAACCTAGAGGCAATTGGGACGGTGAAGTGAAGTTGAAGTTCCTCTACGACTTCAACCATCTATTTGGGATCGAGGGACTAACAATTGAATCAAATTGGCGCGATCGCTTCGGCGGAAATCCTCAGTTCGCAGCTGGCACTTACAACATCTTCAATCCTACGCAACTCACCAGCGGACCCGGAGTCCGCATTATGACTCAGCAGATCGAGTACACCACCCCAAACAAAGCCTTCACCATTAACGCAGGCTGGGAGAATCCCCAGGAGCAGTTCCTTCAACAGCCGCTTTCCAAATTATTCGATAATAACGCCATTACCTCAGCAAAGGGCATCGGCGGTGCGGCAGGACCAGGGGTCCCGATTGTCAATCCGGCTTCATCACTGAATTCTTCAGGGGTACCCACAAAGGGATCGCTGTCCTATTACAAAACAAGCCCAGTTCCATGGGGCAGCACCTACGCAGCCTGGGGAGCAACACTCAAAGTCAGGCCCATTAAGGATGTTTACATTCTGAGCGGACTCTATGCATCAATTGCCGGCACCAGTGGTGTTACTCCCACACAATACACCCCAACCAGTGTTTATCCCTACACCTCAGTTCCACAGAGCTATCTTGGAACACTTAAGCAATCAGGGCAAATCGTGCCCGTCGTAGGCGGCAATGGCAAAATCATCCCAGGCGCATTCCAAAATGTCGGATGGGTCGCGGGCTATCAGAACAATCAGGGATTCAATTTTCAAGGATCTCCTGGATTTAATCCCAATAGATCCAACATAGGTGTTAAGCCCTCGTCTCCTGCCAATGCTGCCTATGTAAATACTCAGGGCCAGAGCGTGTCAGCTCCCTCCTACTATGCATCAAGCCCCTATAACCCAGGAAATGGCGGAACCTATTCCCAGAACGGACTATACAACGTGAACGAGATCGGATGGGAGCCAAAACTAGGTAAATACAAACTTGAGGGAAAATACGCCATCGGAAGTTATATCTGGGGGCAGGAAAATACATCCTACACCCCAACGGCGTATACAACCTCCCTGTTCCCTTCCACCTACCAAGTGATCACAGGTGGAACCAAAGCCAAGCCAACCTACACAACATACTCAGGCAACTACACGACCCCAACTTATACTTCATACGCGGCAACCAAACAGGCAAGCTTTCAGGAAAATCAGGTCGTCTGGGGACTCTATCTCCAGGCGGATCAACAACTCTATCGGAAGCATAGTGATGATCCAGGAAAGCTCTCCAAACAAGGGCTTTACACTTTTAACGAATTCACCTTCACCCCCCCACAAAACAACCAACTTCCATTCTACTTTCAAACGGGTCTCGTCTACAAAGGCCTGCTTCCTCATCGTGATGAGGATAGTTTGGGTGTGGCTCTTGCTGCCGGCTTCTATAGTTCCTACTATAATCACTACATTCAGGCCCAAAACCAGCAGTTGGAGAATGCATACGGAAGCGCCTACAACGCAACCGTTCCTAACGGTCCTACCGTTCAGCAACCCGTTAATCCAGGAACCGGAATCACCTCAAGCATCCCATCCTCGTCGCTGAACGCTGCAAAAACGGCCTACAAAGCTCCCGTATCAACCCAAGCCAGTTACCAGAACTACTACCAATACGTCCCGAACTTCTCCTCCACCGAGGTGATAGAAGCCTTCTACAACATCCAGTTGAATAAATGGGCGTCCTTTAAACCATCAGTCCAGTACATCATCAACCCTGCAGGCAACGGAACAATCGGTAACGATTTGATATTGGGGGTAAGCGCCAAAGTCATCTTTTGAGCCCCCGAACGAGATCCAATTCGTTTACTTTCAACAATAATAATATCATATGAACATCCGTATCCTTCTACTAATCATTGGCCTCCTTGGTCCCACGGGAACCGCTTACATCAAAGCCGCTAACATAGAACTTCTCAATGTGAGCTATGACCCAACTCGCGAACTTTATGCCGAGTTCAACAAGTCATTCTCGGCGCATTGGAAAAAGCTGACAGGTGAGGATGTCTCCATTGCAACATCACATGGTGGATCCGGTTCTCAATCCCGCTCCATCCAAGATGGGAGTGAGGCTGACGTGGCGACACTCGCACTAGCTTATGACATTGATGCCATCCATGATCACGGAAGCACTGGGGCTTTCGACAAACCACTGATCCCTCGGGAATGGCAAAGCCGACTTCCCCATAACAGCTCACCATACACTTCAACAATCGTCCTGCTCGTACGTAAAGGCAACCCAAAGAACATCAGGGATTGGGATGACCTAACGCGAGATGATGTCTCCATCATCACCCCGAATCCCAAAACCGGCGGTGGGGCACGATGGAACTATCTGGCTGCCTGGTCTTATGCGAAGAAAAAATTTGGCAATGACGAGGGCAGAATCAGAGATTTTATCGGTAAGATCTACAAGAACGCTCTAAAAAACGGCCTTCCTCCCGCAGCCCGTGCCGGCACCATAGCCTTCACTGAACGCAACCAAGGAGATGTCTCCATCTCTTGGGAAAACGAGGCGCTACTGGTCAAAAAACGGAGCCCCGAAGAATACGAGATTGTCACACCTTCAGCCAGCATCTTGGCCGAACCTCCCGTCACCGTTATCGACGCTAATGTCGACAAACACAAAACCCGCAAAGCAGCTACCGCTTATCTGGAATACCTCTACAGTCCAGAGGGGCAGGATATCATCGGGAAAAATTTTTACCGCCCGATCGATCCTGCCGCCAAAGCGAAATATTCAGGGCAGTTTAAGGACCTTGAACTCACCACCATCGCAGACTTCGGCGGATGGGCTACTGCCCAAAAAACACACTTCGCTGACCGCGGAGTCTTCGACCAGATCATCAAATCAATCCGTAAATAAGCATCATTATTCACTCTAAGATTATCATGAGCACGAAAAACACCCTTAGCCTAGGACCGGTTGCAGCACGTAACCTAGCGACAGCCACAGTAACGATCCCTCAGTGGGACTACATTACGCCAAGGTGGCTGCTTCATCTACTACCCTATGTGAATGTTGACGGAGGAGCATATCGCGTAAACAAGGTGGTGGAGAAAAAGGGCAAGAGCGGCGGACTGCTTCCCGAACTCCTGACAGTTGGCGGTGGCGAGAATGAATTACCTACTACCTATGTGGATTACTCTGAGGATCCACGGGAGTATGAATTGAGCGCCATCACTACTGTTCTTCACACGCACACTCGTATTACCGACCTCTACAGCAACAAAATCGACCAACTTCGGGAACAGGTCCGGCTCACTGTTGAAGCCGTGAAGGAACGTGAAGAGTTCGAGATCATCAATAACCCCGATTTCGGCCTCCTCAAGGAAATAGCCCCTGCTCAGCGCATCAAGACCAGAAAGGGAGCACCTACACCCGATGATCTCGATGAGTTATTAACCCTCATCTGGAAAAAACCTGCTTTCTTCCTTGCCCATCCCAAGGCAATTGCGGCTTTCGGGCGAGAGGCGACTCGCCGAGGCGTTCCACCGGTGGTGGTTCATCTTTTCGGCTCACCCTTTATTACATGGCGTGGAGTGCCCCTAATTCCAACTAACAAGATCCCGATTGCCGAGGATGGGACAACAAGAATCCTTCTTCTTCGTGTAGGAGAGGACAAACGCGGAGTTGTCGGCCTCCAAAAAGTGGGTGTTGCCGGCGAGGTAGAACCGGGCCTCTCGGTTCGCTACAGTGGAACCAGCGACAACTCGATCGCATCCCATCTTGTGACCCGTTATTTCTCGTTGGCTGTTCTTGCGGAAGACGCAGTAGCAAGCCTCGACAGTGTCATTATCAATAAATTCCACGAGTATGTCTGAGCAAACCCCCGGAATCCCGGGGAACTTTGTTCCTACCGAGGGCCGGAAACAGCCTCACTCAGACTTGGTGACAGGCTTGTTTCGAGAGATTATTTCGCGCCCCAAGACGGACTACCGCACAAACCTCAGCACCACACTTCCAGTAGTTGGGTCACCTGATGTCGTCCATGAGTTCTCGGAATTGGTTGCTACCTCACCGCAGACAACCTCACTAGGTGAGCAACCGGAGCAACTGGAAGAGATTAGTCTTCCCGAGAACCACTCGCCAGCATCGGAGTCAACTCCACCTGAGGAGGCGCAAATTCTGAATCTATCGCGAGATGACTTTTCTAAGTCTTCAAATCAACCTCTGTCGCCACCGCCGATTCACTCACAATCACCAACTGCACTGGATGCTTCACCGTCGGAACCCGGTACAACCAATCAATCAGAACGCCCGGAGCTCCCCTTCGGTGAACCTCTCGGCCCTGAACTTCGAAGGGAGCAACAAGAGTCTGGACGAAACTCTTCAGGGACCGAAGTGCTGGCGCAATATACCTCAAACAATCATGCATGGCACGTGCCTGATGCGCCTGATTACTATTTCATAACGAAAGACGAAGGAGTTTCAACCACCCGCAGCGCACCAGCTTCCTCATTTGATGTGGAGGCGGCACGTCGTGATTTTCCCGCTCTTCATCAACAGAGCAACGCGCATCCGCTGATCTTCCTTGATAATGCTGCTACGACACAGAAACCACAGACAGTTATCGATGCCCTCTCTCATTTCTACGAGAAGGACAACTCCAATATTCACCGGGCAGCGTATGAACTGGCTGAACGCGCCACCGCAGCTTTTGAAAATGGCCGCGAAAAGGTCCGGAAGTTTCTCGGTGCTAAGGAGAAGGGTGAAATCGTCTTTGTGCGCGGTGCTACTGAGGCGATCAATCTGGTAGCTAATAGTTTTGGCCGCAAGTTCATCGGTACAGGTGATGAGATCATCCTCAGCACGCTGGAGCACCATGCAAACATTGTTCCGTGGCAACTCTTGGCAAAAGACGTTGGAGCCGTTATCCGGGTTATTCCAATCAATGACAGGGGGGAACTAATTCTTGAAGAATATGTCCGCCTGCTTACTCCAAGGACAAAGTTAGTGAGCATCACACATGTCTCCAACTCCCTCGGAACTGTGACGCCCGTGGAGGAAATCATCCAACTCGCTCACGCCCGTGGGGTACATGTTCTAGTGGATGGTTCCCAATCAACCCCACATCTTCCTGTCAATGTGCAGGCGTTGGATGCGGATTTCTACGTTTTTTCAGGACACAAGGTCTTCGGGCCTACGGGAGTCGGAGCGCTTTATGGAAAAGCCCACCTTCTTGAAATTCTGCCTCCCTGGCAAGGCGGAGGACATATGATCAAGGATGTCCGCTTTGAAAGAACTGTCTTCCAGTACGCCCCAGAGAAGTTTGAGGCCGGGACCCCAAATATTGCAGGAGTAGTCGGTCTCGGGGCAGCAATCGATTACCTCTTCAAAATCGGCATCCCTCAGATTGCGGCCTATGAACACGCCCTGTTGGACTACGCAACCGAAAGACTCGCCGATGTACCAGGTCTTCGTCCCGTTGGAACGGCACTCAGCAAAGCCAGCGTGCTTTCCTTTGTTATTCCTGGAATCTCAAATGATTCGATTGCATCGCATCTGGATAAGAAAGGTATAGCACTCAGGGCCGGCCATCACTGCGCACTCCCGTCACAAAGACACTTTGGATTGGAGAGCACGGTTCGTCCATCGCTTGCCTTTTACAACAACCGAGCCGATGTCGACGCCCTTGTTCAGGCACTTCAATCCCTGATCCACAAACACCGATAATCTCATTCATCCGCAACAGTTCAACGCCTTTGGACTACGGATCAATCTGCCTCCAGCTGCTCTTCACGACGAACTTCAGCGCCAAGAGCAACAAGCCAATTGCGAGCAACCTCATCAGCTATCTTCAGCTAACAGGGTGTGGCTCAGTATTCGCGTGTACAAAACAAATCTACCCAATGGCTGTTAACGTATTTTTTCAACCGGTGTCTCTTGCCCCATGTACAAGCCTTTCCGCTAAATCAGAGATTTAATAATATCTCGTTCAGCGGAAATGCTTGCGGGACTTTTACCCTATAGGTTTTGTTGCAGAACTAAATTAGGCGGCACCAGCGGCTGCCTGATCACGTTCCTTCATTGCGGCTTTGCGGCTGAGTTTCACTCGCCCCTTATCATCTACGCCGATGCACTTGACCCAAATCAGATCTCCGTTCTTAACGACATCCTCTACTCGGTTGACACGCATGTCAGCGAGCTCGGAAATATGTACTAATCCATCCTTACCGGGCAGGACCTCGACGAATGCGCCGAACTCCTTGATGGAGACAACGGTGCCTTGGTAGACCTCACCGACACTGATTTCCTTGGTCATCCCCTCGATGATCTCCTTAGCGCGCTTGAGGCTCTCGGCGTTGCTTGAGTAGATATGGACGGATCCGTCATCCTCAATATTGATTTCAGCGCCCGTCTCCGCGACGATTCCCTTAATGGTCTTGCCACCAGGTCCGATTATGAGACCTATCTTGTCCTGAGGAACCTTCACGGTCTCAATGCGAGGGGCATACTGGCTCATCTCAACCCGATGCGAGGGGAGGGTCTGCTTCATGTGTTCCAGAATGATTCCGCGATTTTTCCGGGCGTCATCGATTGCTGCAGACATCAACTCGTGGCTGATCCCGGCAAGTTTGAGGTCGAGCTGAAACCCGGTAACTCCGGCATCCGTACCACACAGCTTGAAGTCCATGTCTCCAAAGTGGTCCTCACTGCCTATGATGTCAGTCAGTAGTGTGTGACGGGTAATTTTTCCGCTGTCGTCATTTTCTGTTACAAGTCCGACTGAAATGCCTGCTACCGGACGCTTGATCGGAACTCCTGCATCCATTAGCGCGAGAACACCGGCACAGACGCTGGCCATCGAGGTAGAACCGTTGGATTCCATAACCTCACTGGTAACCCGCAGAGCATATGGAAAATCCTGCTGGCTTGGGATGACAGGCGCAATAGAACGCTCTGCAAGAGCACCATGGCCGATCTCACGTCGATTCTGCCCTCCGAAACGACCGGTCTCTCCGACACTGAATGGAGGGAAGTTGTAATGGAGCAGGAAGCGCTTGGTGGTTTCTCCTCCACCATATCCGTCAATCATCTGGGCCTCGTCGGTAGTAGCAAGTGTTGCAAGAGCCATGGCTTGCGTTTCACCCCGCGCAAAGAGAGCGGAACCGTGTGCTCGTGGGAGTACTGAGGTCTCACTGGAGAGTTGGCGCAGGTCAAAGAGACCTCTTCCATCGCAGCGTTTTTGTCTGTCCAGTATACTCACGCGGAAAGCCTTCTTTTGCAGGTAGTCGAACGCTTGGGAAATCTCGAAGGATGTCGCGGCAGGATACTTTTCCAGAATCTTTGCCTTAACTTCGTCACGAAGCGCACCAACGGCTTTGCCGCGTGCAACCTTTCCTGGAGTGTAAAGCGCAGCCTCGATTCGGTCACCGGCAACCGAATATGCAACTTCAAGCATCCCCTGATCAACAGAGAGAAGGTTGTACTCACGCTTAGCCTTTCCTGCCTTGGCAATTAGTTCACGCTGGGCTGCGATGAGAGCACGGGAATGTTCGCGGGCGAAATCAAGGGCCTTCTTGAACTCATCCTCGGGAAGCTCGTTGGCAGCCCCCTCAATCATAATGACCTGTTCGCCGTCACCGACATATACGAGATCTAGATCGCTTTCTTCTCTCTCGGCATGGGTGGGGTTAACTACTAGTTTTCCAGCCACACGACCGACCCGAACTGCACCGAGGGGCTTCTCAAAAGGAATGTCCGATACACAAAGGGCGGCGGAGGCACCGTTGATGGAGAGAATGTCTGGATCAATCTGGCCGTCTGCAGAGAGAAGGATACTGATGATCTGCGTGTCGTAGAAATATCCCTTAGGAAACAAAGGGCGAAGGGGGCGGTCTGTCATTCTGGAAGTAAGAATCTCTTTTTCACTGGGTCTTCCCTCACGTTTGAAATAACCACCGGGAAACTTGCCGACCGCAGCCGCCTTTTCCTTGTAATCAACTGTCAGAGGGAAAAAATCCTGCCCCTCTTTAACGGTTGTGGCCGAGACGGCGCTGACGAGAACAACGGTCTCGCCCGAGCGGACCATGACGGCTCCGTCCGCGAGTTTGGCAATCTTGCCGGTTTCAAAGCTGATGGGGTTCTGGCCGACATTGGCTGTGACTGTAGTGTGTGACATGGAAATATAAGTTGTTGGGTGAAATGCATTAATCCGTGATGGGCGCTTGAAGGTAGTTGAGCGCCAGGAATGCGGATGACCCCCGGATTGGGAGCCTGCATGAGTGTTTGTGGGTGGTTTGTTTGATTTTCTCCAAACTGGAGAAATTTATGATGGTTATCAGAAAACTCCGCTATTTAAACGCGGCAACATGATCCTTTTGGATCTAGCGCCGATACTGGGATTCCTGTGTTTATCCCGTTACTTGCGGAGATTCAGTTTCTCAATAACTGCCTGATAACGCTCAGAAGCGCTATCCTTGAGATAATCAAGAAGACGGCGGCGCTGGGCAACCATCTTGAGAAGGCCACGACGGGATGAATGATCCTTGGCGTTGCCTTTCAGGTGTTCTGTTAGGGTGGTGATTCTCTGCGTAAGAGAAGCAACCTGGACATCAGCACTGCCGGTGTCCTTCTCATGCAGCCTCAATGCTGCAATTTCTGCTGTTTCTGTTGTCGTCATTTTTTTGAAGTGGGTAATATTGGCTCTTTTCATAGCGACTGGCAAGTAGTTTCGGGATCGCCTAGCAGGTTACACATCCCGGATTAAACGAGCGAACAAGAGGATGAAAACGCCTGATAATCCTAGCATCATCGAGGTCATGTCTAAAATGGAGCGCTTTTTTCAGCTTTCTGCCAATGCCACTACCCCCTAGTTTCCTAATTCCAAAAAGTATTTCAAGTTTCTGCGTCTCCTTCCAAATGTCCGAACTTTCCAAAGCCTACGATCCCACTGATGTAGAACATCAATGGTATGCATGTTGGGTAAAATCTGCATGCTTTACTGCGGATCCCGCTTCAGCGGCTCCTGCTTATTCGATTGTTATCCCACCACCGAATGTCACGGGTGTGCTGACCCTCGGTCATGTTCTCAACAATACCCTTCAGGACATACTTGCCCGTCGTGCCAGACAGACCGGCCATGAGGTTCTCTGGTTGCCGGGAACCGACCATGCCGGGATCGCCACTCAGACCGTCGTCGAACGTCAGCTCCGCAAGGAAGAAAAGAAAACCCGCCATGATCTCGGGCGTGAAGAGTTTCTTAAGAAAGTCTGGGAGTGGAAGGAAAAGCACGGGGGCATCATCATCCGGCAACTCCAGAAACTGGGCTGCTCCTGCGACTGGACTCGCGAGCGCTTCACCATGGATTCGGCCTACGCCCGCAAAGTACAGGAGGTGTTCATCGATCTTTACAAAAGAGGACTTATTTACCGTGGAAAGAGGATGGTTAACTGGTGCCCTGTTTCCTTAACAGCTCTGAGCGATGAAGAAGTCATTCCAAAGAAGCAGAAGGGCTATCTCTACCATTTCAAGGTCGATGTTATTGAACATCCAGGCACCTGGCTTGAGATTGCTACTACACGACCGGAAACGATCATGGGCGACACCGCCATCGCTGTGAATCCGAGGGACATACGTTACGCCCATCTGATCGGCAATCATGTCCGCCGTCCCCTCCCTTCCGACCAATCAGTGGAGTTGCCGATCATTGGTGACGAGGCTGTTGATTTTGAGTTCGGTACCGGGGTACTGAAAGTAACCCCGGCGCACGACAAGGCCGACTACGAGATCGGCCTCCGCCATCATCTTCCTGTTGTCGATATCATGAACCCGGATGGAACGCTCAACGATCTGGCCGGTGAGGGCTTCGCTGGACTCGACCGATTTGAAGCACGAGTGGAGGCTGTTGAACGACTGCGCGATCTGGGGTTTCTTACCAGGGAGGAGCCTTATGAAAACAATGTGGGATTCAGCGAACGGACAGATGTCCCCGTTGAACCCCGCTTGAGCGAGCAATGGTTCCTAAAATATCCAAGGACCAATGAGGCCCGTGATGCAGTCAGAAACGGCCTGATACGTTTCTTTCCGTCACGCTGGGAAAAAGTCTACGATCATTGGTTGGAGAACATTCAGGACTGGTGCATTAGCCGCCAACTCTGGTGGGGACACCGCATCCCGGTCTGGTATCCGCCACATAATAATGTCGGTATAACTTCTGAGCCACGTGTGCAAATCGAGTCTCCCGGAGACGGTTGGATCCAGGATCCGGATGTCCTCGACACCTGGTTCTCATCCTGGCTCTGGGCACACGACACGATGGATGAACCCACTCGTGCAAAGTTCTACCCCACCAGCGTCTTGGTTACCGGACCGGACATCATCTTCTTCTGGGTCGCCCGCATGATCATGGCTGGACTTGAATACACGGGAGAGGTCCCCTTCCGAGATGTCTATTTCACCGGTATAATCCGCGATAAATCGGGACGCAAGATGTCGAAGAGTCTGGGGAACTCCCCCGATCCCCTTGATCTCATTGCTAAGTACGGAGCAGATGGACTCCGTTTCGGCATCATCCGTGTTGCACCTCAGGGGCAGGATATCAAGTTCGACGAGAAGCAGATCGAAGAAGGACGCAACTTTGCCAACAAACTCTGGAATGCCGCCCGCTTCCGTGAGATGCAGGGCCCCTGTACTCCTAAGCCAACAGTTTCCGGCCTCAATCTCCCCGACGTGGCCATCCATCTGCTCGACCGGTTCGACAAAATGCATTCTGCACTGCGTGCGGCCTATGCAGAGTACCGCTTCCATGAAGTTGCAGCACAACTCTACGATTTTTTCTGGGGTGACTATTGCGACTGGTTTGTGGAGGCATCAAAACCGATCCTTATTGGAAGCGATAAAAGCGCAAGGGACGCCATCCTTGCCACGATGGATGTCGTTCTCGCTGGCTTTCTGAGACTACTGCACCCGCTAATGCCTCATATAACCGAAGAACTGTGGAAACGACTCGGCTACAGCGCCCCTGCATCAGCCTCGGGAACCAGAGAAAGATCTGGATTCCTTCTCTACACGCAGCCTCCCGAGGAGAATCATCTCGCTGGCATCCCAGCCACGAAGATTGACGAAGCCCGCACCAACACCACTGCCCTCTATGGCGAGATTCACACCGCTCGAAATTTGCGCGCTGAGTTCAAGATACCCTCTCAACAAAAAGTCAGATTCATTGTGATACCAAAAAATGAAGCTGCATTCAATTTGTCGAGACCCATCTTTGCAACTTTGACTCAGTCCTCCGAGGTTATCATTCAGAAAGGCCCACCTCCCTCGGGTATTCCCTCAGCAATCGCCCCATCCCTAACCGCCATCTATCTTCCACTTGAGGGACTTGTCGACTTGGAAGCCGAGAAGAAACGGATCGCACTAGAGATCACAAAGGTCGAGGCAGAACTCTCCAAGGTTAATGCAAAACTCGCGGATCCGTCATTTGTGGAAAAAGTGCCTGCGGCTGTTCTTGAGGACCACCGCAATCGCCACGCACGATGGAACGAGAAGCTCGTAACACTTCGCTCAACTCTCTCCACACTCGGTTAGCTTTTTCCCTTATGACCCAATTAAAAACAACATCCAGGGCGATCGACAGACTCTGCGTTTTCATCATGGCAGGCGGCAGCGGCGAACGTTTCTGGCCTGCAAGCCGGACCGCGACCCCAAAGCACCTGCTCCGACTCCTAGGCGAACAGACACTTCTGGAACAAACCGTACGACGCTTTGAAGGAGTCGTTCCTCTTGGACAGATATTCATCTTGACCAATACTGCCCAGGTAGAGGCTACCATCTCGGCAATCCCCTTCCTTCCGAGGGAAAATATCATTGCCGAACCTCTCAAACGCGACACAGCTCCCGCCGCCGCTCTTGCCACAGGCATAGCTCTCGGTCGGAGTCAGGATGCCATTGTCGGCCTCTTCCCTGCCGATGCCATGATCCACGACACGGCCACCTTTCAAAGACAATTGGCAGAAGGAGCAGAATACGTGGCAGAAAACCCGTCCATATTAACTTTTTCAATCACCCCTTCCCATGCATCAACAGGTTTTGGTTACCTACAGCTGGGTGCTCCCATAATAAGCCCGACTGACTCAACTCGTTTTGTGAGTGTTGAGCGCTTCGTGGAAAAACCTGATCCTGCGAGAGCTAGGAAATTCTTTGAAGAAAAAACACACGGATGGAACGCGGGAATGTTTCTCTGGCAAGCAAAAGTCTTCCTCGGAGAGTGCCGTAAACACCAACCTGAGCTAGAAAAGTTCATTCTCGGATTTCCCTCATCCGGACCACTTGATGAATATCTTTCGGCCGCTTTTCCGAATCTACCGAAAATATCCGTTGATTTTGCCATCATGGAAAAGGCCGAAAGCGTCGTTGCCGCCATTGCCGAATACGATTGGGATGATGTCGGCTCATGGACTGCCCTGCCTGATCACCTAGGCAAGGATACACATGAAAACACCCTGCGAGGGTCTGTTGTCACTCTGGATTCCAAGAGAAACATCGTTGTCGCGTCAAAACGTACTGTTGCCCTCTGCGGCGTGAGCGACCTGATCGTTGTAGAGACGGAGGATGCAGTTCTCGTCTGCCACCGAGATGCTATTCAGGATATAAAACGTTTGCCCCTTCCGCAGGAACTAAGGTAGCGCGAACTCACTACTGGAGTCCCTGCCCAAAGGGACTCCTGTTATCCGTGATTTAATAGCTAAGGATCACATCCATCATGCCATCATCATTTCCTACTGAAGGCTGACAATCAGGAACCAGTTAGCATTCTTCGGCGTAAGTACTCCAGAGCGGTTTGAGTGGCAAGTTGCTTGAAAGTTAAACGGTCAGTTGGAAGGATGTTTTTCCACATCTGTGTTTCCTTTCCGGTTGCAGCAAGTGCAATCCATAGGGTGCCTAACTGTTTATCCGCCCCCCCTCCATCCGGACCGGCAATACCAGTAAGAGAGAGCGCATAGGAAGCAGCGCTTATGACTCGGGCTCCCTCGGCCATCGCTACCGCCACTTCTGCGCTCACGGCACCATGTCGGAGGATCAAATCGGTGGGGACTCCTAGCAACTCCGTCTTTGATTGATTACTGTAGGTGACAAATCCTTCAAGGAATACGGCCGACGAACCAGGAACATTGGTCAGGCGATTGGCGAGCGCCCCTCCGGTACACGACTCAGCAGTCGCAACCGTGGCCCCTCTCATCTTCAGCATCGAGACGACAGACTCCTCCATCGATTCCCCAGTTTTTGAAAGTAGGCAGTCGCCTAATAAGGTCAAAACAAGAGGCTCCACCTCGTCGAGGACTTTAGCTGTCCCAATCAAGCGGAGATCAACCTCGTTGGGACGGGCACAATATCCGACCTCGATATCCCCACGCTTGGTTAGTTCCATACCCACTTTTTCCTCCACCGTCGACTCCCCCATTCCAGCCACCCTGTAGATCCTACAGTCGGGCTTGACACTCGCTGATGAAAGATCCTTGAGAAATGGCAGCACGTGCTCACTGGCCATGGGTTGCAACTCTCGTGGTGGTCCCGGAAGTAGAAAGAGATGGGGAGATCTCCAAGAGACTCCTTCCACAGGAGGAATAGAGAGGCCGGGAGCAGAACCATTCTCATTGGGGAGAACCGTTGCCCCCTCCGGAACCAGTGCCTGACGCTCCATGCGGTGCTGGAAAACAAACCCCCGCTTTCGGCATCGTTCCTCGATCCGAGCAAGAGTTTCCTGATGGAGAATAAGCCTGCGTCCTAGGATCTCGGCAACCAGTTCGCGAGTAATATCGTCGGTTGTCGGACCGAGGCCGCCCGTTACGATCAGGACATCAGTGCGCCCGAAAGACTCAAGAAGGGCATCCCGAATCGCGGCACCGTCTGGAACCGTGGTCTGGCGGGAAATGCGGAGCCCATAAGGGAAGATTTCCCTGCCGAACCAGGCAAGGTGAGTGTCACTGACACTCCCAAGAAGAAGCTCGGTTCCTGTGCATAGCAACTCAACACTGAATACACTCATGATTCGGCTCCTGTCAAAATGCCAATCCAACGGTCTACCATCTGTCTCTGCCAGTTGGCTTCCTCAACCTCAAAGGCATGGCGCAGATTCGCGAGCATCCGTGCCATAACTTCCCTCGGGCCTGGATTTGCGAGATGTTCGTCTCGAAATTCGATTTTCTGCAGTGAAAGCAGATCAACACAGTCGGCACGTGAGAGGATACGTCCCTCATGGAAAGGATCAAAGTAGGTTTCTCCACAGCGGGCGATGAAGTGTCCCGGAAGGTTCACTCCATAAACTGTAACCCCAGCCCTTGCACCTACAAACATGTATATGAGCGTGAGCGTAAGAGGCAGTCCCTTTTTGGTTTCAAGCACGCAAGGCAAAAGGGAGTTCTCGTGTTTGTAGTAATCATCCGAATTTCCTGTGAAGCCTAGTTCGCCATGGAGGTAGCCTGTCAGTACTGGAACCGGGTCTGCACCATTGATTCGATCGCCCAACCCGGCTCCCAAAATATCCAAAGTCATCCTGGATTCATCCAGATCGAGCCAGGGCATCAGTGCCCCGGCTACGAGCCAACTTGCCTCCTCGAGGTGAATCTCCCCACTTCCCCTTAGAAATTCTTCAAAAGAGGCTGCAGCCTTCTTGCCAGCAATAGCATGGAGAACCTCCTGGGCGTGTGCTGCCACGATGGCCGAATCAGCATTTACCAGACTGCGGAGATCGCCCAAAGCGCTCTCCCCCTGCAGAATCAACTGCTCCTTAACCTTTCCGACGGTGTCGGGATCATTATCACGAAAAAGTCGCTTGATGGCATCGCATTTTGAAGACATGCCAAGGAAACTAATGCCCTCCCCTCAGCTGATCAAGGGGACTATGGTGGTACAAAAACCGCTGGCAACAAAAAGAACAAAAACCACGCAGAAGCTGTCTTGCCAAGGCGGAGTGATCTGCGATCATTACGTAAGTCTATTCACCTCACCCTCAACAACCCGCGATCATGACTGAACACAAACACACACCTTCAGCTTCTGAAAAACTAGAAAGCAGCCAGGCTCACGCGAAAAAAGCATTGGATGTAACCACCGCAGCAGCTCGCGAGGTTGCGGAAGCCGCCAAGTCAAGCGCTCTAAATGCATACTCGACTGGTCGCGTGGAATTGGAAGCTGCAGCAGAGGATCTCAAACATGCAGCACGATCGACCTATGAAGACATCTCCAAGACAGCCCGGGCGAAGTATGGTGATCTAAGCAAGCAGGCCCGCGACCGTTACAGTAATGCGGCAGAACTAACGAGCGAGGCTGCGGCTGAATACAAGGCCCAACTTGAAGAACTGGCCGAGCAAGCGGAGGATTATGTACGTGACAACCCCCTGCGTGCGGTGGGCATTACATTTGCCGCAGGCCTGTTTCTCGGACTCCTCCTCCGCCGACGCTAGAATTGAAACGCTGGTTGAATCCCATGATGCGATCTAATCGCACCCCGATCATGGTTCAGCTTCAGAAAAAGACAGCCGGCATCAAGGAGTCATGAGCCACCAACCCCTCCCAGGAGGCATACCCTCGCGAGTCTCAGGCCTGACAATAGGTGTTGTCCGGCATCTGCTATCACTGGGTTCATTAGCAGCTGAGGAGGGCCGCCTCTTTGTACGACAGAGCATCACTGGCTTGATTCTTCTCATGGCACTCATCTTGGTGGCCATGATTGCTTATGTTGCCCTCATCGCGTGTGTTGTCACATTGCTAGCCGTATCGCTGAATTGGGGGTGGCCGGTCTCGCTGGCGGCTGCAGCAATGATACATCTCGGCCTTGTGTGGATCCTCTATAGCATCCTTCGTGCACGCATCACATTCCGACCCTTTGAAGCAACCACAGCTGAGTTACAGCGTGATATGGATGTACTGAGTCATTACTCGAATCGCACCCCATGACTCCCTCTCCGGATCTTTCAAGAATCCAGCAGTCTCTCCGTGAAAGTCGGATTTCCATCTCAAGAGAGTATGGTGCCCTCCTTTCAGATCTCGATTTCCAAAAACGTTTCAAGGAATCCGTACGACACCACCCCGTTCGTTGGATAGGCGGGGCGGTCGCAGCCGGACTTCTCGCCACCATAGTCGGCGGAGGGAGACGCTCTCGCAAGACGACTACAAAAGAAACACCCAGCCCTGTGTCCCCAGAATCCGGACCTCTCTCCAAGGCATCGTGGGTTCTCGGAACAATTGAAGTCGGAAAACTCTTCTATCCAATTATCCGCCCCGTTCTCGTCGAATTTCTGAGCAATGCCACTCAGTCTTTGCTTGCAAAAAAGAATCGCAGACAGGGTTGAATTTCCTACTTTAAAAACCAGCGCAATGAGTCAGGCATCAACAAACGCACTACCTGGGCATGTGGACGACTATCTGACCCTGGGAAAGCAGGCTGACGCCTCAGATGTCCATCTGAGCGTTTCTAGCCCGCCCACCTGTCGGCGGTATGGGCATCTTCTGCCGTTGTGGGAAAATGCACCGCTCCTCACACCCGAGGACACCGAGGCCTTGGTAAAGGGCTTTGTAAACGAGTCACAGTGGAACCACCTTCTCGAGCAGGGGGACATCGATTTCGCATACACCAATGCAGCTGGCCGTTTTCGTACCAGCATTGTCAGACAGCGACTCGGCTACGACCTTGCGTTCCGTATCATCAACAGCTCGCTTAGTACCCTTGATGAACTCGGGATGCCACACCAACTCAAGCTTCTCACCCAGTACCACAACGGTCTGGTGCTTGTCACTGGGCCCATGGGCTGCGGGAAGACTACAACACTTGCCGCACTCGTTCAGGAGATCAATCTTCACCGCAGCGACCACATTATCACACTTGAGGAGCCGATCGAATACATCATCCCCTCCGCCGGTTGTCAGGTCACCCAGAGGGAAGTTCACACCCACACGAAATCTTTTGCTGCAGCACTTCGAGGCGCCCTTCGTGAGGACCCTGACGTGATCATGGTGGGTGAAATGCGCGATCTTGAGACAATCCAGTTAGCGATTTCGGCTTCCGAGACGGGACATTTGGTGCTTGGCACCCTTCACACAAGCAACGCACCCCGCACACTTGATCGCCTGCTTGATGTCTTTCCCGCCGACCAGCGCGATCAGATACGAATGATGGTGAGTGAGTCTCTTCGCGGGGTCGTTAGCCAACAGCTTATTCCAAGGGCTGACGGCCAAGGCAGGGTCGTGGCGATGGAGATTCTGCTTAACTCTCCAGCTGTCGCGAACGTGATCCGAGAGGCAAAGACCTTCATGTTGCCAGGCATCATCCAGACGGGTCGCAAGGCAGGGATGATTCTCATGGATGAGTCGCTTGCCGAACTCTACCGGAAAGGGGTCATTACTGCAGAGGAAACTCTCTACCGCGCGGAAAACAAAACCCAGATGCGCTTGGTCTGCGGCGGAGGCTGATTCTTAACGACAATGGCATACATCGACGATTTCTTCCGCGCGCTGATTGAATACAGCGCCTCAGACCTTCATCTTGCTGAGGGACAACCTCCGAAGATCCGACGTCATGGTGATATCGTACCGATCAGAGACGAACCTCTTACACGTGACGAAATTGCTTTCATGCTCAGCGAAATCTGCACACCGCAGAAATGGGAAAAGTATGAAGAAAGCGGTGATCTTGACTTCGCCTACCAGATGGACGAGAGCAGTCGTTTCCGCTGTAACTACCTTAAACAGGCCAAGGGCTATGGGGCTGTATTCCGCCTTATTCCCACCAAGATCCTGACACTAGAGGAACTTCATGTCCCCCAAGTGATCAAAGAGTTCGGGGACATGCGTGGCGGCATTGTTCTGGTGACGGGACCAACCGGCTCTGGCAAGAGCACGACGCTGGCAGCCCTCATCGACTATATCAACACTAACTATGGGCGTCACATCGTCACAATTGAGGAACCAATCGAATTTGTGCACCGCAACAAGCGGAGTATCATCACCCAGCGGGAAGTACCCGAACATTCACCCACGTTTGCGAAAGGACTAAAGGCTGCGCTCCGCGAGGATGCTGATATCGTTCTTGTAGGTGAGATGCGGGATCTGGAAACCATATCCCTTGCCCTAACGGCAGCGGAGACCGGACTCCTTGTTTTCGGAACACTCCATACTAACAACGCCCGCAAAACGGTCGACCGCATGATTGATGCGTTTCCAGCCGATCAGCAGTCACAGGTCCGAACCATGCTGGCATCTTCGCTCCGCGGTGTCGTCGCCCAACTTCTCTTCAAAAAGGCAGATGGCAAGGGGCGCGTTGCAATCAATGAGATACTCAAGGTCAACAATGCGGTTTCCGCGATTATCCGAGAGGGTGCCACACAGAAACTTCAGGATGTCATCGTTGCGGGAAAATCTGAGGGAATGCAGTTCATGGATGATGCCATCTGGGAAAAGATGCTCGATGGAACAATCAGCCCGCATGAGGCTTATATGAAGGCAATCGATAAAAACAGATTCAAAGGTGCACTTCCCCCTGAAGAATCCGAGCTAGCAAACGCCTCCGGAGGCACCGCTTGAACCAAAAAATTCCCGGGATAGGAACCAGAAGGAACAAAACGAGCCAACCTGCTTTAACAGAGGTAGGACCAATGCAGAGTTCCCACAAAAGAATGGTGCGAACACTTCTTATTGATGTCAGCAACTCGTTCACCAAGCTGGCCATCGCCCGTAACAGAAAAATAGGACGGGTCCATACCATTCCTACTGCCAGTATTAACGCCTCTAAAATCCGGGCGTTCAGGGTTGATCGCGCAGTAATTTCCTCGGTCGTTCCCAAAGTAAACCAGATCCTAGCTAAAGCCCTGAACTGCTCCCCTATATGGGTCGATTACAGGGTTGCCGGAGGGGTTTCTCTTAGATATCCGAACCCCTCCTCGATCGGGGCCGACCGTCTGGCAAACGCTGCCGCAGCGGTTAGTCTGGGAAAACTACCCTCCATCGTCGTAGATTTTGGCACTGCCGTAACCTTCGATGTCATTGACTCGGAAGGCCGCTACATTGGAGGCATAATCGCACCAGGCCTTCCCACGGCGGCGAGTGCCTTACATGAACGTACCGCACTTCTCCCCATGACCCAGATCGGAAAGATCACCTCCAGTATCGGGAAGAACACTCGAGAGGCAATTAGGATAGGGCTCCTCCTCGGAGCAGCAGGGTTGGTACGCGAAGCCGTGACGCGTATCACCAAGGAGCAATTTAAGGGTATCAGGCCCACCGTCATCGCCACTGGGGGAGATTCGGAACTGGTGACCCGATTGACCGCTCGACACGGAGACAAACCTCTCATCGATCTTGTGGATCCGCTATTCACTCTTCGCGGGCTTCTTGTAATCGCGGAAAAAAACCCCTGAGGGACTTTACTTCTCTCCGGGACACTTGCTCGTTTTTGGTTGCAACCGTAAATTCATCCAATGGCTCATCAACCCTTTGTCCACCTCCACGTTCACAGCGAGTTCTCGCTTCTGGACGGGGCAATACGTATTGATCAACTGGTAAAGAAGGCATCCTCCCTTGAGATGCCCGCCATTGCGCTGACCGATCACGGCAGCCTCTTCGGTGCCGTGGAGTTTTATCAGGCCGCAGAAAAAGCAAAGGTCAAACCGATCATAGGGTGCGAGATATATGTAGCCCCAGGTTCGATGCACGAGAAAAAATCAGCCAATGGGGCCAAGGATGCAGCCTACCATTTGACTCTCCTTGCAACGGATGACGCAGGCTACCGCAATCTGGTAAAGTTGAGCACATCCGCATGGCTCGAAGGTTTCTATTATAAGCCCCGTGTTGACAAGGAATTGCTTTCCCGGCACAGCGAGGGACTAATCGCTCTCAGTGGATGCCTCAAGGGAGAGGTCAACATGGCGCTCAGCGAGGGCGATGTTAAAAGGGCGATAGAAAATGCAGCGGCTTACAGGGACATTTTCGGGAGGGAAAACTTTTTCATTGAACTGAGTGACCATGGGATCGAACAGCAGCGCCGCAACAGGGGTCCCTTGACAGACATAGCACGTGACCTTGACCTTGAGGTAGTTGCCACAAACGATGTCCACTTTTTGGAACGTTCCCACCACGAGGCACACGATGTGATGATCTGCATCGGCACCGGTGCAATGATTCATGACGAGAAGCGAATGCGCTATGTTCCGGAGCTCTATTTCAAGAGCGGTGAGGAGATGGCGGCCCTCTTTGCAGACCGACCGGATGCCATCACCAATACTCTTGCAATCGCCGAACGCTGCAACGTGAAGCTTGAGTTCGGCAAGTCGAAGTATCCCGACTATATCCCACCGGAGGGTAAAACACGCGAAGGTTATCTACGCGAACTATCCGAAGAAGGACTTCGCAGACGCTTCGGCGAAAGGGCCGAGACCGATCCCGAAATCCGCAAACGATTTGAGTACGAACTCTCCGTCCTATCTAAAACAGGCTTCACGAGTTACTTCCTGATCGTATGGGACTTCATCCATTACGCCAAGAGCAAGGGAATCCCAGTAGGACCTGGCCGTGGATCGGCTGCGGGGTCCCTAATTGCCTATTTGCTCGGGATCACAGACCTAGACCCACTTCGCTACGGACTTCTCTTTGAGCGGTTCCTTAACCCCGACCGTATCAGCCCGCCTGACATTGACGTGGACTTCTGTCAGAATCGCCGCGGGGAGGTTATTGAATACGTACGGAATAAATATGGGAAGATGTCCGTTTCGCAGATTATTACCTTTGGAACACTCGGGGCCAAGAGTGTCATCCGAGACGTGGGTCGTGTCTTGGGCTGGGGTTATGGCGATGCGGACCGTATCGCCAGAATGATCCCCACTGAGCTAAACATCACCCTCAACGGGGAGGAAAAGAATGGAAAACATGAACCGGGTGCCATCGACAAGAATCCGGAACTCAAAAAAGCTGTCGAACAGGAGCAGTCAACCGCTCAACTCTGGGGATACGCAAGCATTCTAGAGGGACTCTCACGCAACAGCGGCGTTCATGCTGCCGGAGTTGTCATCGCCGACCGAGACCTCTCGGAATACATCCCTCTCTCCCGCGCCAACGACGGTAACATTGTCAGCCAGTATTCCATGGCCCCCCTCACCGATCTTGGCCTCCTCAAAATGGACTTCCTCGGACTGAAAACTCTGACCGTCATTGACGATGCCGTGAAACTGATCCGCCGGCGCGTTCCCGAGTTTGATATTTCCACTATTCCTACAGATGACGCTGCCACCTTCTCCCTGCTCAACCGGGGCGAATCAATTGGTGTTTTCCAGCTCGAATCGGGTGGGATGACTGCAACAGCCAAGCGCTTCCAAATAGAACAATTCACAGACATCATTGCTCTGATCGCGCTCTATCGTCCTGGTCCGATGCAGTTTATCGACGAATACATCGAGCGCAAAAGAGGACGTAAAAAGATCGAATACGCCCACCCACTTCTTGAAAAGATCTGCTCGGAAACCTACGGCATTATCGTCTATCAAGAGCAGGTTCAGCAGGCAGCCTACACACTTGCAGGATACACGCTCGGCCAAGCTGACCTCCTCCGCAGAGCGATGGGGAAAAAAGATACGGAGAAGATGGCCAAGGAGCGTGAAAGTTTCGTAGCTGGATGCGCTAGCGTGAACGACATCCCCGCAAAGCAAGCGAACGCGATCTTTGACTTCCTTGAAAAATTTGCCCAGTACGGCTTCAACAAGAGTCACAGTGCGGCTTACGGCCTGATCTCGTATCAGACAGCCTACCTCAAGGCCAACCACCCAGTGGAGTTCATGGCTGGACTGCTCGGAAACGAAATCAATAACACAGACAAGATCGCCACATTCGTCACGGAATGTGGACGCATGGGCATCACGATACTCCCCCCCGATGTCAATCGAAGTGCGCTCACCTTCCTTCCCGAGGAACTCCCCGGTGGAAGGGCGATCCGCTTCGGCCTTGCCGCCATCAAGAATGTCGGTGAGGTCGCCATGGCAGCAGCTATCGCAGAAAGGGAAGCTAACGGTCCCTTCAAGTCGCTAGAGGATTTCTGCTCCCGCCTTGATTCGCGCTCCGTGAACCGCAAGATCCTAGAAAGCCTTGTCAAATGCGGCGCTTTTGACTGGGACGGTCGCCACCGCGCCTCACTCATGGCGGCTATCGAGTCGGCAATGGGCACGGCCGCTTCCGTCCAAAGGGATCGTGCAAGCGGACAGGTTTCACTCTTCGATTCCTTAGCAGACTTAACTCCTCACCCATCGGAAAAGGGAGTCGATGGACAGGTCAAAACACTCGACCGCTGGACCCCAGCGGAACAGCTTGCCCACGAAAAGGAACTCCTCGGTTTCTATGTTACCGGTCACCCGCTTGATGACTATCGGGGAAGTCTAGAGAGGGGCACCTACGGAACAGTCTCAGAGGCGCTCGCAATGACTGAGCAGGGAAGCCTCCGTCTGGCAGGAATCCTCTCCACCGTGGAGAAAAAATTCGCCAAGAAGGACAACCGACCCTTCGCCATCATGACTCTTGAAGATGATTCCGGCACCATGGAAATCACTGCGTGGAACGAATCTTTCACTAAGGACGAACTGCTCCTTAAGCCAGGAAGCGTCATCTCGTGTAATGTCCGCGTTATTCCGCGCGAGGGGGAAATCCGTGCCACCGCCAGCGACTTCAAGCCCCTCAAGCAGAAGCCCTCCTCCAAGCCTCTTCGCCTCCGCATCGACCGAAGCCGCCTTCAGGAAGCCGATCTCCCTACCATTACGGCCGCCATAAGGAATCATCCTGGCAAACGCCTTCTCGTTTTGGAGATCGTCACACCATCCGGAATCTCTTTTCCCTTACAGCTTGGCACCGACTTCCTGATCGGCAACGAACTCTCTCTACGTGCCGCCCTCGAGCCATGGTTGGCACGCAGCTTATCAACCGCCAACAACTAACAGCCTGCTTTTTCTATATCACGAGGAAGATTGGCCGTTATCTCTTACATCCTACCAGACACCACGAATTATTATTCTGGCCCACCCTTCGGTGAAGGAAGTTTCGCAATAGCCTTAATTTCAGATTTTCAGAAAGTTACCTTCCGCTATGATGCGTAAATATGAGCGCTCCAAACTACAAACTTGTCCTGATCCGCCACGGCGAAAGCACATGGAACCGTGAAAACCGTTTCACGGGATGGACTGACGTCGACCTTAATGAAAAGGGTCTTGCAGAGGCCAAAGCCGCAGGAGAACTGCTGAAGAGTGAGGGGTACAGCTTTGACCATGCCTTCGTCTCCGTTCTGAAGCGGGCACTACGTACACTATGGATCATTCTCGACGAACTCGACGAGCTTTGGATTCCAGTAGAACGTTCCTGGCGCTTGAACGAACGCCATTACGGCTCCCTGCAGGGTCTCAACAAGTCCGAAACCGCGACGAAATTCGGAGACGCCCAAGTGCTCGTCTGGCGCCGCAGTTACGATATACCCCCGCCGCCTCTGGAGACGAGTGACGATCGATGGCCGGGTCACGATCCACGATATAGGAGTGTCCCTTCGGCAGAACTTCCCTTGACAGAGTGTCTCAAGGATACTGTCGACCGCGTACTTCCCTATTGGCATAACGAGATCGCCCCCGCCGTTAAACGCGGGGAGAAGGTCCTCGTAGCAGCCCATGGCAATACTCTTCGTGCTCTCGTGAAATATTTTGACGACTTGACCGAGGAGGAGGTGCTGGCTCTCAATATTCCGACTGGTGTTCCACTGGTCTACGAACTGGATGAACATCTGAAACCCATTCGCCACTACTATCTCGGAAACCAAGAGGCGATCGCTGCAGCCATGGCCGCGGTGGCCTCGCAGGGGAAGGCCAGCAAATAACCTGATGGTATTCGTCAACCTCCCCCAACGGATCGCCGATATCTCCGCAGGGGGTCCTGTCAGCACCCTAAAAATCCGTTCAGAGATTCATTCGGAGGACACGTGGGATCTCACACCGATTTTTTCAGACGATGCAACGTGGGAGGCAGAGTTTGTCTCTCTAACCACACGCTACGGTGAAATTGTCTCCCTGAAAGGGACGCTTGGACGAAGTGCTACAGATCTTGCAAAGGCGCTAGAGTTTGAAAAATCGCTCGATCGCTCTAGTGAACGTCTAAACCAATATGCCGGGTTGAGTCTTGCTGTGGATAGTTCCAACGCAGTCTCCCTAGATCGTGAGGGACGTCTATCTTCCCTCTGCGCAAAGATTAGCGAGGCCTGTTCGTGGGTTGCCCCCGAAATCCAGGAAATCCCGGACGAGACCTTCAAGAGTTTTCTCGCGGATCCACTGCTCGCTGAATGGCTAACCCCCCTGCAACGCCTGCGCCGCCTAAAACCTCACATACTTGGCAACAAAGAGGAACGTATTCTCTCTCTTGCAATGCCGTCCCTTGGAGGTCATCAGGAGACATTCTCCCAGCTTACCAATGTAGACATGACTTTTGGCATGGTGAGGGATGGCCGTGGAGGCGAAGTGGAATTGACCCAGAGCAGCTTCTCCTCCCTGCTACAGAAGCCAGACCGTGAGGTCCGCAAGACGGCCTTTGAGAAATTCTACGCGGAATTTTCCGCCCACCGCTACACTCTTGCCAGTTCTCTTTCTAGTTCGGTCAAGGGCGATGTATTCCTTTCACGGGCTCGTAACTATTCCTCTGCCCTTGAGGCCGCCCTCTTCCCAGATAATGTTCCGATTGCCGTATATGACAGCCTGATTGCAGCAGTACGCTCGCGCCTTCCCGTACTCCATCGCTACTATGCACTGCGTCAGCGTCTCTTCAACCTCCCTGATCT
>Ga0007854_10000126_pt1 | contig 56228 bp, 34 predicted proteins | sample CryBogCBH12Aug08_FD_60382 | JGI IMG/M metagenome (GOLD analysis project Ga0007854, IMG submission 60382) | Freshwater microbial communities from Crystal Bog, Wisconsin, USA - CBH12Aug08 | ecosystem: Environmental > Aquatic > Freshwater > Lake | place: Crystal Bog, Wisconsin, USA | collected... | reverse complement strand
CACCCCAGCCTGCGAAGTAATAAGCCCCGATCTTCATACGCGGTTTCACGTCCTGCGCCTCAGTGCTGGCCATGGCGGGCTCCATCCGCCACAAACCAATGAGGAGTGCAAATAACAGCCGTAGGGAAACACTCATCATTTTATTGAGGGGACGTTCATGGGAAGAAGCGAAAAGCCTGTCATTCTTGGCTTTCTCCTGACATCAAAAATATGAATCCCCATGAAGGGCTCTTTTCCCGACTCTTCCAAACGAGAGGCTCGCATCACCGACTTCAGGCAGACTGCCTCGGTAAAGCTACTTTATGACCGGCGTAATGCGTATTGCCAAGCCGCCGTTGCTTGGAATTTCGGTTTGAAAAACTGTGTGTCTGTCCACACGCTGATCACTCACCTTCACTGTGTGCTGGGTGGGAGGCTTGGAGGTGTCGGCGAGATCGGCCGGATCATCCTCAAAAACCCTGGCGGTGTATCTTCTCCCCTCTTGTAGGAAATCGAGTGTGATCGGGAATTTCCCGTTCTCGGGGGCGATAGCTCCTACGAACCAGTCCTCGCCTTTCCGGCGGGCTACGACGACTCTCTTTCCGATATCCCCCTGAAGCACACGAGTCTCGTCCCAAGTCGAAGGAAGATGATCCCAATAGTCGAGTGCAGGCTCATCTGGGATAGCTTTGGGAGACCCATACCAGTACATGCAAGACCAGGGGTTGTAGTAGATGGTTGTGATGGCTAGTTGGTGGGCCTTGGTGTTCTTCAGGCGTTTCTCGTTCCAGCAGTAGGTGTGATCAGCTGGACCTGTCAGGAAGCGGGTAAATGGGAGTATGGCATTGTGCACAGCCGTTGGCATGGTCTCATCACCGCCGATTCCCTCCACTTCCATCAGGTTCGGGTAGGTGCGCTCGTAGCCGCAGTTGCGAAGCTCGTCATGAATATCAACCATCAGGTGATGGGCGGCTGCCTTGCGTATTGCCTCGTGATCAAACGCCTCCCAATACTGGCTACCAACGGAAACGAAGCCGTATTTGACACCCTTGATCCCCCACTTTTCATAGATGGGGAGGATTTGATCGAGTTGCTTATCCATGTGCATGTGATTCACATAGAGGATGATTCCTATGCCCTTGGAATTGCCATAGTCGATGACCTCCTGAAGATTGAGTGACTTTTGGAGGTTTGGGGCAACCGCACTGGCATCAGAACGGGGATCAGCTTCAGTGCCATACCATCCGGCATCGTAGAGGAGAAACTTCAGCCCGTGTTTTACCGCAAAATCGACACATGCCTTGCCTCCTTCTGTGGTGAAGGATAGCTCGCGGATGACATTCCCTGGCTTGATCCATGAGGTGTCGGCCAGAGCGCAAGGCTCATTTAGGTTTAGGATTAAGTAATTCTGCTCAAGCAGCTTGCCAGGAGTCTCTGCGACCATCACCACTCGCCACGGGGTGCTGAATGGAACCCTTCCTATTACCTCACCCTCACGGTTCCGCTCAGCATCCAGAAAGGCTTCTAGGGCATGTGGAACTCCAGGACTCAGACGTAGCTTCATTCGTGCGTAGTTGGCAATATTGGCCTCCGAAATTGCGGCAAAGAGATGATCGTCGATCTGGACTGTCAGAGGGCGCTCTGCTCCTGGCGATATCTTGCTCAAGGGAATCTTGCTGTGAGTGTAATCGGCTTGAGCAGAATATACGGCCCAAGCGGGGCAATCGGCTGCAAAGGCAAACTGAGTTGCTTCTGAGAGAATATCGACAACCGGTGGGTTGTTCTCCTCTGGTAGGATGTAGCGGAAGGCCACCCCCTCGTCATAGGCTCGAAAGACGACATCCATCCGGCGGGCTTTCCATGCTGGTCCAGACTGCTGCAGTTTAACCGTCATCTCATTGTAGTGGTCGCGAATGAGGGAACGTTCACCATTCACAGGCTTCCATGATATGTCCGCGTTGGTTGTCTTCTGTTCCAAGAAACGGAAGTTATTCATCATGGAGACATCCCTCTGTTCCAGGCCGAGGCGTGATTCGGTGATCACCTGCTTGCCTTCATAAGTCACACGGTAGACAGGAAAGCCGGTATTCTTACCGATCTGCTTGAGCTCAAAATCGACTACCAGTTTACCGTTGGGGGATTTCAGTTGAAGTGCAACTGGCGCGGGTACCGCCGAAGTGGAAATTGAAAAGTTCGTTGATTGGGCTGAAATCGACTGGAGCGTCAGCGGTAGAGCGGCAAGGAGGAAGATGGAGAGCTTCATGGGGGTGAAGTAAGGAAGCCTGTCATCTCCGACTGCTACTGACATCAAAAAAATGGGAATAGCCTGATCCATCATGACATGGTTCATCCTGCCAGAAACTTGCCAAAGGCTAGCGGAGGAGGGTACGCAGTCCAAACTCTGTGATTATTGGAACATTCTTCACCAGCAAATCTAGGCCGATGAGACAGTCGAAGAAAGAGGCCGTGCTTTCCACTCAGCCTTTCCTTGTGGTTGGTGCGTGCCAGGAGCTACAAGCATGTATCCATGTTCCCGGAGCCCAAGATGATGACTGCAGAAGAGATCCGCCTTGGAGAAGACTCTCGTCGTGAGCGTTTCTGGAAGCTTTGGGGAACCTATCTTTCAGAACGCCAGTGGGGAACCGTCCGTGAGGATTACTCTGCTGAAGGAAACCCATGGGATTCGTTCCCCTTTGATCATGCCCGCAGCCGAGCCTACCGATGGGGAGAAGATGGATTGCTTGGTCTGAGTGACCGATTTGGACGCCTTTGCTTCGCACTAGCTCTTTGGAATGGAAAAGATCCGATCCTTAAGGAACGCCTTTTCGGTCTTTCCGGGCCTCAGGGTAATCACGGAGAGGATGTCAAAGAGCTCTACTATTATCTGGAAGCCACGCCGACCCACTCCTACGTCAAGGGACTCTATAAGTACCCTCAGATGGAATTCCCCTATGCGGATCTGATCGCCGAAAATGCACGCCGCGACCGTAATCAGCCCGAATATGAGCTGACTGATACGGGGATCTTCAACCAGAACCGCTATTTCGACGTTCAGGTCGAATATGCAAAGGAATCAATCATGGACGTCCTTATCAGGATTACCGTCTCGAACCGTGGGGCGGAGACAGCTCCGTTGATCCTTCTCCCCACGCTCTGGTACCGAAACACATGGTCTTGGGGGCAGATTAGCGAGGAATGCCTTGTGGAGCCAGAGATCTTCCTTTCCAAGCCTGGGCTTCTTTCGGCGAGGCATGCGGTAATGGGAGAGTATGAATTATCCTGCGACAGGGGTCCCGACGGGAAATTGCCGGAGTTCCTTTTCACGAATAATGAGACCAATACCCAGCTTCTCTACGGAAATCCCTCGCCACATAAATACACGAAGGATGCATTCCATGACGCGGTGATCAACGGGAAACAGGAGGCGGTGAATCCTGGCAACCGCGGAACCAAGGCAGGCGTGCGCTATGACCTCAGCATCCCCGCTGGCGGATCGGTCGAACTGCGGCTGCGTCTAACACGGAAGGGAGATCTGGCGGGGGAGCCATTCGATGACGGATTTGGGGATATTTTCAGGAATCGACTCCGAGAGGCCAATGAGTTTTATGATGCCACGCTGAGACCTTCGCTCAATGAGGAGGAAAAGATGCTTTCCCGCCAAGCCTACGCAGGCCTGCTCTGGAGCAAGCAGTTCTACAATCTGGTGCAGACGGAGTGGATGAGCGGCGATCCGGCCGGTCCGGCGCCCCCGGATGGCCACGCCCTGCGCAACGCCGAATGGAAGAACATCTTCAACCGTGATGTGCTTTCAATGCCGGACACTTGGGAGTATCCCTACTACTGCACTTGGGATCTGGCCTTCCATACGGCGGCGTTTTCACGAATCGATCCGCAATTCTCAAAGGATCAGCTGATTCTGCTTCTGCGCGAGTGGTACACCCACCCCAACGGGCAGATTCCTGCCTATGAGTGGAATTTTTCTGATGTCAATCCCCCCGTCCACGCATGGGCTGCACTGCGGCTCTACCGTGCGGAGAAGAAGGCCGGGCGCGCGGACAATGATTTTCTCGAGAGTATCTTCCAAAAACTCCTGATCAACTTCACTTGGTGGGTGAATCGCAAGGACAGTGACGGGAACAACCTCTTCGAGGGTGGCTTTCTCGGCTTTGACAACATCTCGGCTTTTGACCGTTCCAAACCTCTTCCCACGGGAGGAAGACTAAAACAGGCCGATGGATCATCATGGATGGCCTTCTACTGCATGACCATGCTTCAGATTGCGCTCACACTTGCCGAAAGCAATCCCGTGTATCAGGACATGGGAACGAAGTTCATCATCCACCTTACGAGGATGATTTCTGCCATCAACGAATTCGGAGGCTCGGGGCTCTGGAACGAAGAGGATGGGTTCTACTACGACATGCTGGAACTCGAGGACCGGCATGTGCCGATCAAGATTCGCTCGATCGAGGGATTCATTCCCATGCTTGCCACCAGTTATGTCACGGCGGAACAGCGCCGTATGAGCCCTCAGTTCTCCGCGCGCATTGCTTGGTATATAAAGAACCGGCCCCTAATTGCCGCTCATCTTCTTGAAATCAATGGTGACGCTTCCAATCCCGACCTTGACTATCTGATCACCGTTACTCCGCGCAGCCGCCTTGAGCGAATGCTTAGCTACTTGTTCGACGAGAACGAGTTTCTCTCCCCACATGGCATCCGATCCGTTTCGAAATTTCACGAGAAACATCCCTACACCTACACGGTCGGGGAAACGGTTTATTCAGTTGATTACGAACCAGGTGAAGGGAGAACTGCGATGTTCGGAGGCAACTCCAACTGGCGCGGTCCCGTCTGGATGCCGGTCAACTACATGATCATTCAGGCACTTAAGACCTATCACCGTTTCTATGGGGGGAGCTTGTTGGTTGAATTTCCGACCGGTTCTTCAAATATGGTTACCCTTGGCCGGGCAGCACAACTGCTTGCCCGACGCGTTGCATCCCTTTTTATGACGGATGAGGAGGGCAGCCGACCACTGAATGGTGATGACAAACGGTATACACAGGATCCTCTCTGGAAGGATCTGATTCAATTTTACGAATACTTCCATGGTGACAGCGGAAAGGGCCTCGGATCTTCCCATCAGACAGGTTGGACGGCACTGATTGCTGAATTGCTAGACAAGGAAGTCTGAGAACAGTGTTCCAGACGCCCGGCGCACCGGAATCGTGAGTCGATAGAGATGCTCATCTGCGCTGCAGGGCCCTTGGGGCTGAGCCCTGTTCAGCTGCACCCGTCCACAGTTTGAATGGTCTTCCGAAGCTTCCCTCTTAGCGGTTGTTGTGGTCCGGTGCAAACTGCCCCATAGCTAGGGAAAGGGTGGCAATGCTTGTGAGGTAGTCGGCCTGCGCTCCCGTCTGTTCGAAGCGCGCATTGGCCAAGGCGCTTTGTGAGGAGACGAGATCTGTGATGTTTGCCAGGCCGTTCTTGAAGGCGGCATCCACGGAATCAAATGTCTCTTTGGTAGCGGTTAGGAGGGTCGCTGCATACTCCAACTGTTTTCTGGCCTTGAGGGAATCCTGATATGCTGTCCAGACATCGCGGGTGGTTTCCAGCTGGGTGACCTCGGCATTGGCCCGGGCTGCGGACTCCTCAGCCTTCCGCCTTTTGACTTTTTCCACGCGTTCGAATCCATCGAAGAGATCCCAACTCAGGACGGCAAATCCACCCACCTGATTATAATTCCCATAATAGGTTCCGGCCGTCGGGCCTTGTTTTGCATCGTAGCCGAATGAGTAGCTGTTGTAGTTTCCCTCAAGGGAGAGCTTGGGCAGGAACTCGGCCTTGGCCCTTTCAGTTGCTGCGGTGCTTGCCTTGACCTCGGCTTCCATCGCCGCTAGGTCGGGCCGGTTGGCGATTGCTTTCCTGATAAGCTGATCGACCTGCGTGGAGAGTGACTCAACAGGGAGGGATGCGGGCTGTGTGCCGACTTTCAGAGGAGCATTTGCCGGAAGCCCTGCGGCTATCCGCAGATTGCCGAGTGTGACCTCGACATTACGGCTTGCCGTGGCGAGATCATATTCAGCTTGGGAGAGGGTTTTTTTTGCCACAAGAAGTTCCGGTTCAGTAGCCAGACCGGAGAGTTTCTGTGCCTCGACCATTTCGATGATTGTCCTAGAAAGCTCCAGGTTGGAAGTCGCCGCCTGTTGTTGGGCGAGTGCGGCTGAGTGTGCGAAGTAGCTTTGCTGAACGGCAAAGACCGTCGTCTGCATTCTACGGTTGAAGTTCAGATTTGCCGCTTCGAGAAGCGCCACAGTGCGCCTCACATCGGCCGCCCTGCGTCCAAAATCCATCAGAACATATTCCAACTGCAAGCCAGGACTGATGGAGGTCGAGTTGACTTTGAGGGGGCCAGTTTGCGTGGGATAAGGCATCTGGCTGTATCCGCCAGTCGCATCGAATTTCAGCGTGGGGTAGAAGGGCGCCTTGGCCTGTCCGGCAGAGGCTTTTGCAGCAATGGCATTGAACCATGCGGAGCGTGTATAGGGGTTGTTGGCCAGTGAAAGTTCGATCAGTGAAGGAATATCATAGACCCGTTCTGCATCGAAACTAGCGGCGTGGTCGTCCAGTGATAAGGATTCCTTTGTACCATTGGTGACTGAGATATTGGCATTCTCCCTCGCTGGAAGTGTCATGGGAGCCATCAGAAATGGAACTATCAGCGCAAATAGCGTTGCCGCTTCTCGGGAGGCTCTTCTAAATTGATGGGATGTCACGTTGGCTCGCCCTTTTGGCTCTGTTTGTCATGCTGACGATGACTGGTTGTGATCCGCAACTCAATCTTGCTGGCGCCTATATTCCGGGATGGCTGGGATGTCTGTTGGGCGGTCTCGTTGGATTCTGGATTTGCCACGTGATTTTTTTGAAATTGGGGCTTGTTCCATTCCTTAAGCCGCTGGTGCTGGTTTATGGCGCGCTGATATCTGGCCTTACCTGCCTGTTGTGGCTTCTTTTCTTTGCATCCCGATGAGTGAGCAACCCTCGCTTCCCACTACAGGGTTGCAGACTCGGCCACAGATCCTCCGTAGGATTGCAGGCATTCTGATCTCCCTGATGATCATCGTAGGGGCGGTAATAAGCGCTTCTCTTGTTTACAATAATCTCAGAGTCAACCCACGCACGGAGGATGCGCAGGTGAGGGCGAATGTGGTGGGGATTTCCACACAGGTCGGTGGTGCCATTGTGGCGATCCATGTGAAGGACAACCAGCTTGTGAAGAAAGGGGATCTGCTTTTTGAGTTGGATGCGAGGCCTTATCAGGCGGAGGAGGACAAGGCAAAAGCCCAGCTTGCTTTGACGAAATTAGAGATCCAGGCATACAAGGATCAGATCACTGCCTGTGAAGCAGCACTTAGGGAGAGTGAGGCCAATGCGCTCTATGCCGCCAACTATGCGAAAAGGATTTCCGCTTTGGTCGCGGGGAACTATGTGACGACCGATAAGAATGAGCAGGCACTGACGCAGGCACAGACAACAGCATCCAAGGTGGATCAGGACAAGGCCGCTTTATCCCGTGCGCGGAATTTGCTCGGTGACTCCGGACAGGAGAATATGCGGCTAGTTGCTGCCGAAGCTTCCCTCCGTGATGCCGAGTTGAAACTTTCCTACTGTAAGGTGTATGCGCCGTGTGCGGGTTATGTGACCAATCTTCAGATCACTCCAGGAGTCTATGCATCCGTGGGTGAGCAGATCTTTTCTCTAGTGGATCGTGGAATTTGGTATGTTCTAGCCTACTTCCGTGAGACGGACCTTCGCCGCATGAGACCAGGAATGGCGGCGGATGTTCACTTCATGGCCGAATCGGGAAAGTTGTACCATGGGATTGTCCAAGGGATTCCGAAGGCGGTTGCGGAACTCGGTTCTCCTTCGGACAAGACTCCCGGAGGGCAGGGGATTCTCTCGCAGGTTTCACCGACCATCGACTTCATACTTCTAGCTCAACGTTATCCTGTGCGCATTGTGCTGGATGAACCGGAAGAGCATTCCTTCCGGATGGGAGGCACTGCTTCTGTGATCGTCCACACGCAAAGCGATGTGGACGCAGGTATTAGTCGCTTGAATCAACTGCAGAAAAGTGAGGATGTTTCATTTGCAGCACCTCTTGCAGGATCTATGACGCAACATTCGAGAGATGCCGCTCTTGGGGCCACTGGACAAGTAACTGTTCATGAGTGATGCGGGGAGGATTGCCTGGCGGATGGCGACTGCCATTGCCCTGACGCTGTTCTGCTTCTTCCTCCTTCATATTCCCAACTCCTTCAGGGCGCTGAACACTGCAGCTCTGCTCTGCAGCATCCCGATTTTCCGTAGCGGATTGATGAAGCAGAGGATGATCCTCATCTGGATCTCCGGGTTGATGGGAATGGCCATCGACAGCATGTTCCGAGAGGCTCCATGGCTTTACCTATGTGCCTTCATGCTGCTGATTTACACGACGATGCAGTTGGCCTCACGGAGTCGTGATGCCGCCACGCTGATGATTCTGGTCTTTGGCTACAGCGGATCAGTTCCTACGAGCGACCTTTTTGGAGCTGATCCCGTCGTCTCAGGATTCCAACGCACCATAGGCGTTTCTCTCGGAGTCATTATTGCGATTATCGCTTTTCAGATTTTTCCCGTGAAAAAGGGAAAAATATTTCACCATTCCGATCCGGTGAGCTTTGATCGGAGGGATCTTCTTTTCCTTGCAGTTGCTGGAGCTGCCCTGCTTTGCGTTGGGGCTGCAGTCGTTAAGAAATATGACACTTTTGTGGTGATGCTGGGACTGGCTTGGGCACTAGGACTTCCGACTCAGAGTTGGGCGGTGAATCGCCTGCAGCTTGGCGGGCTTGCGCTGGGAACCTGTGTGGCGATCGTAGAATTGACCATTTTTTCTGCATCTTCGAACAATCTGGCGGTTTATATCGCCATGATTTCGACGTTCGTCGGTATCGCTGCATATCTTGGGACTCGATTTCCAAAGCTGAAACCGGCGCAGGGGCTTTTTATCATAGGATCTCTACTCCCCAATACCACCCTCTTTAGGCCTCTCCCTAATGTGACGGCGCTCCTTCCCATGATAGGCTCCATGTGGTTGGGAGTCCTGGTTTCGAGCCTTGTCTTTCTTATTTTTAATGTTGCCGAAGAGATCGAAAAAAAGGTGCTGGACTGGGGGCGTACGAGAAAAAGTTAGTCATCCTAAGGAGCCTCTTGGAATTCTCCGGAGACCAAACTCCTTACATCTAGCCAGCGCACCCTTTGCAAGGTGACGAACTGGGAAGGCGGGATGCGTGAGCTTTGATTATTGCACGGCACATAGACGCTTCCTTCTTTCTCTCATGACATTTCACAAGAAAATGGCCCAGACACCCCGTTTTTTGGAAGGATGATTGAGCTCCATTGAGCGATATTCACGACTTAGTCCTTGATGGCATGATCGCTCGGGAGATCTTGGCCCGACCAAATCATCTTCTGGGTCCAGGGGAGGTCCGGACATTGCCAGAACTGATCTTCCCGAGGCAGTCCGAGTTGGAGCATTCCGTTGGAACAAATGTATAGACTTCCAGGGGAAATGTAGGGATCGCACAGGGATGGTTGGAATCCCGACACGCCAGGACGAAGCCAACCTTGAGCATCGAATGTTCCGGGTGCCGATAGGCTTCTGTTGATGACGGCGGTCAAGGCTGCGCGAACGGCACCATCTTCAAGCCCCTGGGGCAGTTTGTGCATGAGGGCTAGTAGGGAGAGCGTCTGAAAGGCTGCAAAGCGGTAGACGCTGGAACGTCCGATGACGGGGTAAGTCCCCGCCGGTGATATCATGCGTTCCTGGACCTGTGCATATCGTTGAGCCCTAGTTAGGAAACGGGGATACTCGGCTGCGAGGGGGCTTCCCTTTTCCGAACAGGTTTGCAGGATTTGAAGCAGCATCGGCTGGATGACATAACTGTTGTAATAGTCCCAGCGGTAACGGGGCCCATCCCCGTAAGTACCATCGCCCACATACCATTTCAGGTGCGAGTTGACGGCACGCTCGATCACGGGCATTTCACACTCTCCGGAAAATTTCCAGAGGGCGCATTCCACGATCGCACTGAAACAGACCCAATTATTCTCCCCGGGCCTAATCTTTCGGACAGTCTTGAAAGTCTGGATTAGTTTCTTACGATCCCCTTCCGGCAGGTTTCCCCACAGTTGTACGGGAGCACGAAGCATGGCTAGGGCAAGGAATGCCGTATCCACTAAGGGCTGAGAGCCCTCGCTGAAGTTCATGTAATCAGGTGCTGCAGGGTTCACTGCATTTCCGATTCCGCGCAAGCTCAACCGGATGTAGTGCCCCCGAAGTTTGCCCTCCACATCCGTACCGGGACCGAGTTCCAGCCAGGGTGCCATTCCCGAAAGTAGTCTTCCGAAGGCCTCCAGGGGGGCGAAGATCTGCCGACTCTGAGCCCCCTTGGGGATTTTTTCCTTCAATCGATTCTCTGCCAGATTTTCAAGTACCGGATTGGCGATCCTGGTCAGGGCACGGATGGTTTCAGCACGTTCCTTCAAGCCCGCATCATGAAAAACGTCCTCGCCCAAAACCTGAGGGATAATGAATGCCGCAAATGGGAAAATGAACCACAGCCTTCTCATGAAATGGATGTAATGCTTAACGGCGTTGGATGGGCTAACGTGGGTAGAAATTTAAGGAGTTTGTTCCAGTATTCTGCCGTCAGAAGCCAACCACGGGCTGTCCATTCAGCAGTCCCTTGCAGTATTCCGCGCCGTTGACTGACATGGGAGCAATTTGCATTGAGCGGTCGGCCCCCTCGCTGCTGAGTACCTGACCAGTGGAGAGATCGACATTCAAAGCCAGTGGTCCCTTGAGCCCTTCCGTGCTCAGTCGCACAACATTCCCTTCATATATAGCAGTTGTTTTGGATGAGAGAAAGTTGCTGCGAAAAGCGGTAAAGCCGGCATCGTCCAGTCCCTCCTGCACCCGTATCGCTACGGCTACAATACCTCGGCTTTCTCCCGCCGCTCCCTGACTGTGTGTAACAGTCAGTCTTTTTGCATTCCAAGCAGTCCCGTCGTTGAGAAGTTGGGCCGGAACTGGGTGACCAGCCGTGTCGATGGCGAGAAGGAATCGTACTCCTACGGCGACATCCCCCATGCGAAAAAAGCAGATATTCCCTGGTAGTGAGATCGGTTGCTGGCTCACCTCAAGGGCTTTGTCAGCAGTCCAAGCAACGGCCTCAATAGGAATATCGAGATGGGAAAGAAGACACAAGGGGTGCGCCTCTTTTTTGTAGGTGGGATGGTTTTTCGGTGGCCACGAGGAAACGAAGAGGACTTCTGCTCCCGACTGAACCGCCCGAAATAGTGGAACGAGGTGATGGGATTTTTTTATACCACTGCCACCGGTGGGAACCTTCTTGTTCCCATAGGGATCCCCGCGGCCATCCATGAAAAAATTGACCATGACGGTTTGAGGGCCGGCCGGACCAGCAAGATTGAGGGCGAAGGGCTTGTCTTCTGGACCATTTGAGTCGCCAGCCACGCCTATGCTGAAATGATGGCCGATATACTGGCTGGCCCATGCTATGTCGGGCGCACCCCATTTTTGGAAGACAAATCGGGGGATTCCGCCGAGTGCCTTCTGGTGGATTTCATCAGGAGGAACCCATCGTGAGTCTGCTCCAATGTGGAAATCGGTAAGTATTGCCTGTTTTGGATCAATCCAACCGGCATCATTTAATTGATGATCCAATGCGCCGTGTCCGGTCAAATAATCGTAATCCCTCCCATGAGCCCCGCCCAGTCGACCTGCAGGCTCAAACCAGTTGGCGGCAATGTTAGACCAGTAGAGCCGGAGAATGCGTTGGGCCTTTTCCTGAATTTGTGGATTGGAAAGTTGACGAGCCATGAGCCCCAGACTGTCGAGATCTGTTCCGTAATAGGTCGGGCTTATGTATTCACTGATTCCGTTTTTTGAGGTGAAGTCGATCCATTGATCCAGCATCGAGTTGCCTTCGGCGACAAGCTCCGGGCTCTTCAACGCTTCTCCCAAGGCCAGCAGATTCCAGATTTTCATCAGGTAAATGTTGGTGTAAGTGACATCAACCTTGTGTCTGTGGATCCCTTCGAGAGCGAGGGCGAGCATCCGATCAAGACTCTCTTGGGCCTTGGGAGAAAGATTTTTAGCATATCGAAGTTTCAGCAATGCTGCCTGCTCGACGATGAATTCCACGCCATTGGGCTCGCCGGGCTTTTGCTCCCGCCAGTACCAGCAAAAGTTCCCGTATGTCTTGCTGAGAGGATCACGATCCTGCATCCGTTCAAGTGAACGAAAGGCCGCCTCGATCTGGGCATCGCGCTGCTGATATCCAGGGGTTCTAGCAGCCTCAAGGATGAAACTAATTATATCTCGTGAATGTGTATATTCAGTCGGAGTTTCGATCTTTATCCAAGCCTTCTCCAACGCGGAAGGTGGAGTCTCAGCGACTGCTGTACCTATCGTCAGTAACGATAGGCAGCATAAAAGGACATTCCGTTCAGGAATTGAAAGAGTCCTCAACGGCTTCCCATGTCTATCGGTGGAGAGCTTCATTTCAGCGGGGGGACTTCTGAGCTATAACAGTTATGTAGGAACGAAACAATGCGATACGGTGGAGGAGATTAATCTGATAAACACGTGCATCAGCGGATGACGCCTTCATTCGCAAAACAATCCCCATGGCCAAAAGATCACTCCCTCTGTCCAAAGTATACAGTCTGCTTGAACCAGGGCCTGTCGTCCTTGTCACGACCTTTGGCAAAGGGAGGGCCGATATCATGACTATGTCATGGCATACCATGCTTGAGTTTGAACCTCCGCTTGTGGGTTGCGTCATCAGTAATTGCAACTATTCCTTCAGGCTTCTGAAAAAGGCCAAGGAGTGCGTTCTCAACATTCCAACGGTGGAGATCGCTCGGAAGGTAGTGGGTTGCGGCAACACGAAAGGGGAGAAAATCGACAAATTCAGACGCTTTGCTCTCACTTCCAAGAAAGCCAAGCGAGTGAGTCCTCCTCTTATTGACGAATGCTATGCCAATCTTGAGTGCCGTGTGACGGATACCAGATTGGTGTCGGACTACTGTTTTTTTGTCCTTGAAGTGATTCAGGCATGGATCGACCCGATGGTAAAAGCTCCTCAAACTCTCCATCATCTTGGTCATGGTAACTTCATGGTTGCGGGGAAGAGAATTGTTATCCCCTCCAGGATGAAGTGATGGGAACCGTTGCTCACCAATTTTTAGGCGTCAGGGTTTGTGATGGACGGAAGCGCTTTTCTCGGCCCTTCCTTTTTTTCTTTTCCGTCCTGTAGTGCGCATCATCATTCCCTAGATGCTCCTAACAACGTTTCCCCCTTTTATTCAACCAAGGTGTCTCTTCAAAGCAATTGCAGTGTGGCTGAGTGAACTGAAGAACATATCACAGCACCCCATCAAATTGCTCCTGAGCATTTGCGTCCTATTGCTGCCGACGCTTTGTCATGCAGACAGCTTCTATGTCTCTCCTGAGGGCAATGATTCCTATCCCGGCACAAAGGATCGGCCTTTTGCCACTCCGGAAAGAGCCGTCGAAAGTGTGCGCCAGGAACTTGCCAAAAAGAAAGATCGTCTCGAGCCTATAAACGTCATCTTCAGGGGCGGAGTCTATCGACTTAGTCGGCCTCTGAAGTTTACACCCGATGATTCAGGAACGTTGGATGCACCCGTTACCTATACGGCGGCTCCGGGCGAACTCGTTGTTTTCAGCGGAGGAATTCCGATCACCGGCTCCTGGACGCAAACGCCGGGGAAGCCTTACTGGCAGATAACTGTTCCCAAGGCGAAGGATGGAGGATGGATTTTCAATTCGCTCACGGTGAACGGTCTCTCACGCATGCGCGCACGCTTTCCTCGCGAGGGGGAGAAAGAACTCCGGGCTGAAGGGCCGGAGCCCGGAGGTGACTCGCGCCATTCGCTCCGTTGCCTTCCCGGGGACTTCAATCCGGCTTGGACCAACCCAACAGACATCGATGTCGTTCTTCTGGCAAGCTGGACTCCGGTAATCCACCGGATCCGTGAGATCATTCCGGAAAAGCGCTCCCTGCGCTTCTCCGGAACTGACACCCATACTGTAGACGCCTTCGACAAGAACCCCCGTTACTACCTGAGCAACGTTTTTGAGGCACTCACCGAGCCTGGAGAGTGGTATCTCAATCGCAGAACGGGCATCCTCTACTATTACCCTATGGGGGGAGAGGATCTGTCCAAGGCAGAGGTGGTCGCTCCGTTGATCAAGTCGCGCATGATTGAGTTTGAGGGAAATCTCGCTGCCGACCGACCGGTAGAACATCTGCATTTCCGAGACCTACATTTCCGTGATGTGGACTCTGATCTGGATCGTTATGACGGGATGTACCGTCAGGGCCACATGTACCTCGACGCGGCGGTCTTTGCAGAGGGACTCCGCCATGCCTCCTTTGAGCGTTGCGAATTCTCAGAACTCGGCGAGTATGCCATGGAACTGGCGGATGGCTGCCGTGCCGTCACCGTCCGTCAGTGTCACTTCTGGGATCTCGGTGCGGGGGCGATGCAACTTGGCGTAGTCGACTTGGCCACGCTCAAGACACCGACTACTCCGGGTGCCAAGCCCGGCTCCTTGATGGAGCCACGTCGCGAGGTGCTTGACCTGACGGTTGACAACAACTTAATCCACCGTCTGGGCACCGTCTGGCACGGTTGCTACGGTATCGGCAACAGGTTTGCGTCAGGGACCAAGATCACCCACAACGAGATTTTCGATACACACTGGGATGCCGTGGGCCTCGACGCGCGCTGGGACTGGAAGGGGGAAAAATACTCACACGGCAACGAGGTCGCCTACAACCACCTTCATGATCTTGGGTTGCGCTACCAGACCGATGCCGGCGGAGTCTATCAGATTGGACCGCTTGATACCCATATTCATCACAATCTTATCCATGACACCCATGCCTACCCCTACACCGCCGGTTACACCGGTATCTATATCGACGAGACCTCCCGCGGTGCCGTCGTCGAAAACAACATAGTCTACAATCTTGACTGGACTGCCTTCATTCAGAATTACGGTGATGACAATGTCTTTCGCAACAATATCGGCGCGTTTGCCCGTGAGGGGTTCTTCGATCGCGGTTCTCTCAGTCATGCCAAGGTCAACTACATGGAGGTGACGCGGAACATTTATATTGCGCGAGACGACAAGGCGCAACTCACCAACTGGAAACCCGGAGAAAAACCACCGATTTTCAATTACAACATCTACTACTCACTCACCCCTGGAGCCAAACTCACCTTTGCGGGGATGAGTTTCGCAGGCTGGAAAGAGACCGGACGTGACTCGAATTCCGTCATCATGAATCCGGGATGCCGTGATCCAGACAAGTTCGATTTTTCCATTCCGGCCGACTCCCCCGCATGTAAGGCAGTCGGATTTGTCCCATTCGATGCCGAGATCAAGAAGGCCGGTCTCTACGGGGATACTTCATGGACAAATTCCATCAAGCTTCCTCCCCCCCGCAAGTTCCTCCCTGCGTGGACCGATGAGGAATTGTCTCCGTTAAATGAAATCGACATCGACCCCAACCAGTACAATGACGGGATTCGTCCTCCGGTTCTTACCGCTGCTGCCCGTGGTGTCTACGAGGTGACAAGCAAGGTTGCTGGCATGCAGGGGCCCAAGTGCATCGAGTTGGAGGCCAGCCAGAGATACATCCACACGGTGTTCCATGGTCTCAAGCAGGGGAAGATCACGTTCTCCTACGCTGTCATGCAGCCCGTAGACCAACCCGCGGCTATCACGATGGAGATACGTGACGAAAAGGGAGCTTCTTATCATGCCGGTCCGTCGGTCTTCATTTCCCGTGATGGGCAGATTACGGCGGGAAAGCAAAAGCTGGAGAGCCTTCAGCCGGGTAAGTGGACGCATTTCGAGGTCTCCTTTGCCTTGGGTGACGGAGCCCCGCAGACTTACACGCTGAAAATCCGCAACAGCCTCGGGGAGAAATCCCACGTCCTTCCCTTCGTGAAGGATGGCATTCACGAGATCCAATGGCTCGGATTTATCTTTCCCGATAAGGAGCCTGGCAAATGCTATCTTGATGATCTGCATCTGAAGATTAACAAGCCATGACCTTGTCGGAATCATCCCCGACCCCTTGATTAACGTTTCTCGAGACCCGTCATCATTCTCGGGACTATGGTGTAAAAGCCCACTTCCGAGGTGGGAAGTTTTTTTGGATATCTGGGGAATTACTTTGTTGGCTGTCCCAACAGAATTGTTCCCAACAAGGGTGCCTTAGAAGGCCTGATTCGACATCAAGCCAAACCATGCAATCGAAAAACAAGTTTTCCGCTGTCTGGAACGGGTCGTTTGTTTTTTTCCTGCTTTTGCTAACGATCATTGCCGCTCTTTTTTATTACGGGCAGTGCTACCGGGCCGGCATCAATTATTGTATGAGTCCCAACGAGGGGTGGAATGCCTTCTTTGCAAAGGCCGCCATGGACGGAGAGGCCCTTTATCCCTCTCCGGAAAAGTTGCTCACCAATAATTATCCACCGCTTTCTTTTTATGCCACCGGTATACTGGGAATGTGTCTGGGAGACCAGATCATGGCAGGCAGGATTCTCTCCCTTCTTGCGTCGATCGTGATCGCATGCGGTATTGCAGCTATAATAAGCCGCTTGGGTGGAGATCTCTTCGGATCGATCGCCGGCGGTGCCCTTTTTCTGGCGATGCTCTGCAGGTATTATGATTACGTTGGGCAGAACGACCCTCAGTTGCTGGCGCAAGCCATCATGACCATGGGAACTCTCTGGTTTCTGGACCGTGAGCTGTCGGGGCGAGGGCTTGTTCTGCCCTTGCTGACAATGGTTGCGGCTGGCTTTTTCAAACACAATATAATCGCCTTGCCGGCAGCTTCATTGGCCTTGGTTTTGCTGCTGGACTGGCACCGTTTTCTGCGGCTAGCGGCAATATCCCTTCTCTTCATCATCGTCGGACTTCTGGCCTGCCTCGCCGTCTACGGGCCATCCTTCATCTATAATTTTTGCACCCCAAGGGGATTCTCCTGGGGTGATGGGATTGATGCCCTCCCGGATCTTCTGCACCACATAGCCCTCCCGGTAGCCGCTTTCGTTGCCATCGGGGTATATAAGCGCAGGGAAACGAGCATCCAGTTCGTCAACCTCCTGCTGGGCATCAGCTTCATCGCTTTCTTCCTGCAGTCCTGTGGTGACGGCGTCGGCCCCAATGCCGAGTTCGACATGGTCATTGCCGCTTCAGTCGGATTCGGCCTAACGCTTTCCTTCCTTGGACGATCAGATCTGCCAGAATGCCTTCCCCCCGGTCTTTCAAGATCACTTCTTGTGGCGGCTGCATGCCTCACTCTCTGGCCAAGCAGAAGCGATCTTGCTCTGCGCCTTCTTATCGATCCTCGCACCGTTCATGAGCAGAGGCAGCGGACGGAGATCGACATGGAGAATGCAGTCGCGCGCTGTAGATCTATGCCCGGCGACGTTTACTGCGACCCAACGGTTCTCTACCGCGCGGGGAAGCAATTCAGAGTTGATTCTTATAATGTCGCTGAACGGATTCGTTACGGTCGACTCCATGCGGATGCAATTGATGCTCTTTACAGGAAAGGAAGCCTCTCTTTTGTGGAGAACCCCTACAACTTTTTAGATGACTCTTGGTATCCTTATTAATGACAGGTACTTTCAGCAACCGGCGGGGTTGGAGCGAATTTGTGAATTTGAGCAAGTTGATGGGTTTGTCTTTGGGATCAGGCAATCACAAGGAGCAGAAAGGCAAGCATCACCTGAAGTCACTTAAACCCCTCCAATGAACTCCATTGAATAGTCATAAATCTGTGATTTAGTTGAAACTTTTCAATGTTTGTGGTGTTACCTCAATACATGGGATGGAATCCTTAGTATGACTGAGATTTGTCAACCGGACAAATGAAGGCAATCAGGTTCGCGCTTTTTTGCTTTGTCGGAGGCGCGCCTATTATTGCTGCCAAGGAACCTGTATTTCCCTTTGAACTTCAGCCTGCAATAAGCTCCTCCTCTGGGGAGATCGACACTCTTGTCTTCGAAAAACTGAGGAAATTGGGAATTCAACCTGCATTTCCCTGTTCAGATGCGGTTTTTATAAGGCGGGTTTATATCGATGTTATCGGCACCCTTCCCACAAGAGAGGAGACGCTAAAATTTTTGGCAGACAAGGCTTCGAATAAACGAGCCCGATTGATCGACCAACTGCTGGAGCGTAATGAATTTGCCGACTACTGGGGGATGAAATGGTGCGATTTGCTCCGCGTGAAGGCGGAGTTTCCCGTGAATTTATGGCCCAAGGCAGCGATGGCTTACGACCGTTGGATCCGTGACAGCATCCGCGGAAACATGCCCTTTTCGACTTTCGCGAGAAAAATTCTTACTGCCAGCGGCAGCAATTTTCGGGAACCGGAAGTGAATTTCTACCGTTCGGCGGGAAGCCACGATCAGAAAGCAATTGTGAAAGCGGTGGCGTTGACTTTTATGGGGGAACGCGCCGAAAAATGGCCTCCGGAAAAGATTAATGACATGGAAGTCTTTTTTTCCCGAATTGCATTTAAGTCTACCGATGAATGGAAGGAGGAAATTGTTCTTTTCAACGGATTTGACCGGCCTTCTTGGAACACCAAAACCGCAAAGCTGCCGGATGGAAGTACGGTTCGCCTTCCGGCGGATAAGGATCCACGGGTGATTTTTGCCGACTGGTTGATATCTTCTGGGAACTCCCCGTTTGCGTCCAATGCAGTAAACCGCGTCTGGTATTGGCTTATGGGCAGGGGAATCGTCCAACCACCAGACGACAATCGTCCGGACAATCCCCCATCCAACCAGAAACTTTTGGCGTATTTGTCCCGGGAACTGATCTCAGCGCATTACGACATGAAGCACATTTTCCGGCTGATCCTGAATTCGGATGCTTATCAGTTGTCCTATATTCCAGCAACAAATGACCCCCGGGGTGCTGACAATTTCGCATTTCATCCTTTGCGCCGGATGGAAGCCGAGGTTCTGATCGATGCCATTAACCAGATCACTGGAGGAAAAGAGGACTATTCCAGCATCACGCCGGAACCCTACACCTTTCTGCCGGAAAAAACCCGTGCGATAAGGGTTCCTGATGGCAGCATTTCCAGTGCGTTTCTCGATCTCTTCGGGCGTCCTCCCCGCGATACGGGGCTTCTGAGTGAACGCAACGACCGTCCGACAGCTGCACAGCGACTGCACCTGCTGAATTCAGTCCATATCCATGCCAAGATTATGAAGAGTGAAAAATTGCGGACTCTCATTGCTAGCAAAGAGAAACCCGAGGAATTGGCTGCGAAACTCTATCTCACCATTCTTTCCCGCTATCCCACGAAGGACGAATTGGCAGTGCTTAACACCTATTCGAAATCAGCCGAGGTCAAGGGATTGCAGGTTTGGTACGATCTGGCGTGGGCCTTGATGAACGGCAGTGAGTTTCTTTACCGCCATTGAACTGACCATGAAATGAGAATGAATACCCAAATGTTTTCGACACCACATGGAGGGCCGATTACGCGTCGGAGTGCCATAAAGTGTGGAGCGATGGCCACTGCGGCACTCCTTTTAGGGAAGAGGATGGGCTTGGCGGCATCAGATATTGCATCCAATCCTCCCTTGGGAAAAGCCAAGGCAGTAATCCAAATCTGGCTGGCCGGCGGTCCGTCACACTTGGACACCTTCGATCCCAAGCCAGCTGCCGGATACGCGTACTGTGGGCCGCTCAACAAGCCAATCCAAACCAATGTGGATGGAATTGTCATCAGCGAGCTGATGCCGGAATTGGCCAAACAGGCGGACAAATATTCCATCATCCGCAGCATGACCCATGGTTCCAACAACCATGAGACTGCGGCATACATGGTTCAGACGGGCCATGATTCAAGTGACCGCTTGGTCTATCCCTGTCTCGGGGCCGTTGTCTCTCTGTTGAAGGGATACGATGCTGGATATCGAGGCCTTGTCCCTCCTTACATTGTTCTTACTGAGCCGTTGGGGCGTTTTTCAGAGACAGGTTTTCTCGGTCCCCGTTACAAGGCATTTGCGACGGGGAGCAATCCGGCGCGTCAACCTTTTGCTGTTCAGGGAATTGTGGCAGAGGGTATTTCCCGACGCCATCAGGAGGAACGGCGCGCCTTGCTCCACAATCTGGACGTCTTTGGAAATGGCCTCAAGGACGACGCCGGGATTGCGGAGTTTAAAAAGTGTGAGGCGGATGCCTACGATATGATCCTCGGGGAGGGCGCGAAAATATTTGATCTCACTGCGGAAGGTAACTCGATGAGAGAGTGGTATGGTCTTAACCAATTCGGCCAGTCCTGCCTAGTCGCACGAAGGCTCATCGAACACGGAGTTCGTTTTGTCACAATCAACTCTGGCGGGTGGGATACACATAAGGAGAACTTTCAAGCCATGCGCCAGAAACTTCCGGAGTTGGACAAGGGCATTGCTGCACTGCTTCAGGATCTGACTACGCGTGGTATGCTTGATAGCACGATCGTAAGCTGCTACGGAGAATTTGGTCGCACACCAAAAGTCCAGTGGGAATCGCCATGGAATGGAGGGCGCGGACACTGTGGCAAAGTTTTTTCAGCTCTGGTTGCAGGCGGTGGTTTTCGCGGAGGAAAAATTGTTGGTTCATCGGATGAAACTGGCGAGGCGGTGAAGGACCGGCCTGTTTACCCATGGGATCTGCTAGGGAGCATGTATGAATTGCTTGGGATCGATCCGAACGGAACATTTCCTCACTTTGGTGACGGAACAGTAAGGCTCACGCAGGCTGCTTCCGATACAATCAAATCGGGAGGTCTCCTCAGGGAGATCATGTGAGGGAAATCATGCAATCGTCTCTTTCTGCGCTCAAACTCCTGCTCTTACTTGGGTTCCTTTCCATCGGAATCCGCTCGGTTCTTGCCCAGCAGTCAACCGACCCTCACCTTGGTTATATCTTTCCAGCAGGAGGACAGCGTGGAACGTCACTTGAAGCTGTTGTAGGAGGCCAGTTTCTAGACGGGACAACAGAGGCGTTGGTTTCAGGTGGAAGTGGCGTGGTCGCCACGGTGCTCAGGGTCAATAAGCCATTTCCAGCAAAGCGCTACCAAGAACTGCAGAATTATATAGAGGAGGCGCGGAAAAAACCCCTCGCGGATGCAGCGAAACCCTCAACCCAGACGAATCCGCAGGCCTTACCCAAGCAGGTTCCAGTGCCTTACCGTTTTCTGAAGCCAGAACAAATGGCCTTAATTCTCAAGGAATCAGGGGCGTCGGACGATGAGATCAAAGCCTTTTTTGAGACACGCAAGCAGCGCAATGATCCCAAGCGGCAGAATAATCAACAAATTAGTGAAAGCGTGACGTTAAAGATAGAGATAGCAGCGGATGCACCGAAAGGACCCCGAGAGATCCGTCTTCTGAGGCCGAACAGGGTATCGAACCCTATCCATTTCTGTGTCGGGGAGCTTCCCGAGTTGGTCTGCCGGAGTTCCGAGGACAAAACACTGGTACAGACAGAGACCAATACATGCACACTACCCGTTGTTGTGAATGGACAGATTCTGCCGGGGGGGGACGATCGGTTCTCATTCCATGCTACGCGTGGCACGCATCTGGTGATTAGCGCGCAGGGTCGGGATCTCATTCCTTACCTTGCCGACGCTGTTCCGGGGTGGTTTCAACCCGCACTGGCTCTTTATGATGAAAAAGGGGGGGAAGCAGCATTTGGAGACCATTTCTATTTCAATACGGATCCAGTTCTTTATTACGAGGTGCCTGAAGATGGAAATTACTGCCTTGAGATCAGGGACAGGCTCTCGCGCGGTCGGGAGGATTTTGTCTACCGCATAACAATCGGTGAAGTTCCTTTTGTAAGCAGCATTTTTCCATTGGGAGGTCGCCTAGGCACTACCAATACCCTGAGTGTTTCCGGGTGGAATCTTCCAACAAACAAAATAACTTTCACCACCCCAAACTCAGTAGGAACTTATCCTGTCCAGGAATTGAGCAACGGATTTATTACCAGAAACACGTTATTTGCTGCCGATTCCCTGCCGGATTGCATGGAGGTAGAGCCTAATGACACGCCGAAACATGCGCAGCACGTAAAGTTACCCATAATCATCAACGGCAGGATCAATCCTGCCGGAGATGTGGATGTGTTTTCCATCCACTGCCATGCGGGAGAGCGTATTGTGGCCGAGATAACGGCACGCCGCTTGAATTCCCCCTTGGATTCATGGCTTCGTGTCACGGATGCAACCGGTCGGCAACTTGCTTTCAACGACGATCACGAAGACAAGGGAGCGGGCCTTCTAACGCAGTGTGCGGACTCCTATGTAACATTCACCGCCCCAACAAAGGGGAATTATTACATCCATGTGGGGGACGCGCAGGGAAAAGGGGGTCCAGAATATGGCTATCGCCTGAGGATTAGCGAACCTATGCCGGACTTCGCCCTGTATCTCACCCCTTCCAGCATCAATGGCCGCGCTGGCATCAGCGTGCCTGTGACTCTACACGCAGTGCGCAAAGACGGCTTCTCTGGCGAGATATCCTTGGTATTCAAGGATGATGCAGCGGGGTTTCTTCTGGATGGCGCGAAAATTCCCGAGGGTGCGGAGAAAACGCGCATGACTGTTTCATTTCCAAAGTCGACAGAAGGAAAACCGGTTTCGCTGTCGATGGAGGGGCAGGCCACCCTCACAGGAGGGAGGATAGTCCATCCGGTTACACCAGCAGAAGACATGATTCAGGCGTTTATGAACCATCATCTCGTCCCGGCAAATGAGTTCGTCGCAATGGCCGCTGCTTCCAAGACCAGCAAGCAGCCGGTAAGAGTAGTCAGTCCAGGACTAATGAAATTGCAGGCTGGAGGTTCGGCTCAGGTGGTGCTTTCAATGGCCGGTGGTGCTCCGGTAGTTCCTTCTGAAACGAAGCTCCAATTAAGTGAGGCGCCTGACGGCATAAGTATCGGGGATGTTTCTGCAACTACTAATGGTTTAGCAGTCACATTCAAAGCGGATGCCTCAAAAGTTAAATCCGGATTGAAGGGAAATCTCCTGATTGAAGTTAATATAGAAAAAACGCCCCCCTCAAAAAATGGAAAGCCATCTATAAAAAACCGCTGGTTGTACGGTTTTCTGCCGGCGATTCCATTCGAGGTGGTGAAGGCAAAATAGTATGCGACACAACTGACTGAAACGGGGGAAAACCCGTCAGTCTATACCCAAAGATAGAACTGCTCCATTGAGGTGCCTGTCCAACCAATTGGGTTCAGAACGACTGTTCTATCTGCCGGAACCCGGTTCCATTGTGCAGCTTAAGGCTGATTCCTTTTCCATGCATCCAACTCGATTTCAAAAAGAAGATCATCTCTGCAGACGTCACACTTGGTGAGAATGACTGGGAGTTCCTGCAATTGGTGGTTTCGACAGTACTTCTCCCAGAATGGCATGTGCTCCCTATTCCGGAAATATGCTATGGCACGAGTGCAGTCGGAAAGGTTCATACCGTTATGCGTGAGGATTGCCTCTACAACTTCCATAGTTTTTTCAATCTGCCCTTCGATATCTCCGGTATGTGCAGTTTCCCCGTTCAGCAGAATGCTGGCGGTTCCTGAGATGTAAAGAATGCGCCCTGCCCTGTCTGCAACCTCCATGACTCTGCTGAATGAGCTGCCATAGGATGAAGGTTCGTGCTGCAAGGGAGAAACAACGCGGCGTACTGTCACAGAGGAGGTCTTTGGCTGGACTGCGATGACTCTGCAAACAAGCGCGTCGCCGCTCAGGTTAGCAACGCCAATACCGGTGCTGGCGGGTATAAGCGTGATTTTGTTCTGTTGAAAAAATGCGGTGCGTGCGTGGTTGAATTCTGCGTACCAGGCGAGAATATCATCGTTATAAAACCAGGTGCGAACCACATCCTGGAAATGCATGTCGGCATCGGCAAGGGCATCCTGGATGGCAGTGAGAACATCATTGGTTTGATCGCCCCTGGAAGCTTGCGTATTAGAGGGGCGGACATCGCCTAAGAAGCAGTATTTTGCATCTGGGTCTTCAAAGAATCTTCCTATGAGCCTGCCGTTTTTAGCGAAAAGGGGAGTGGATTCGATTCCTGATATGAGGGCGACTTGAACACCACCAGGAATGAGCGCTTCTTGGACCAGAGTTGTTTCTGGAACTCGAATATTGCGGACCTCCAATTCGTTTTGCACGAAAGAGTAACGATTCTGGTCGGTGAAGGAATGGACGCTTAAAAAGGCAGGTCGACCGTGGGAAGAAAACGGATCAAGGGTGAAATTGGCAGCGTCTGAGGCGGGGTATGTTCCATGGCATTCCGTCCAATTGGGGTGCGCTACTGTTCGAACAATCGGTGTATACCCGCAGCGCGATATGGGTCGCGTCTCTCTAACGTTGGAGACAAGCATAATTGTATAACACCGGCGGAAAGGAAAAGTCTCAGGAAGATTTGCCAAAGCTACGTCTCTTATTCTGTCCTTGTAATATCAGGCAATGGATCATTGCAGCCGGGGAGTGGGTGATAGGAAGCCACCCATGCAGATCACTAGATCAATGAACGTCCTCATTGGGATTGGGCTGAAAGCGTGTCGAGGAGCTTGCGGGCGTCCTCATTTTCCGGATGGAGCTCTAGGCAGCGTTTTAACTCGGCTCTGGCTTCTGCCTGTCTCCCCATACGTGCAAGAATTGTCGCTCGAGCATAGGGAATGCGCGTATCTGCCGGATCAGCTTGTTCGCCGCGTCGCAATGAGGCCAATGCGGAGATGGACTGGTCCGTAGAATTTTGAAGCAAACCCAGATTATACCAAGCGCGTGCATCGCGCGGATCAATCTCAACAGCTGTCTGCAATTCCTTCAGTGCGGCCGAAGAGTCCCCCTGTTCATTCAGTGCCAGACCAAGGCTGTAGTGCACCTCGGCGTCGCGAGGTGAGTTCCGTGAGGCGATCTTCAACTGCTCGACCGCCTTTGGCAGTTGTCCCGTTGCGCTCAAAACGACGGCAAAATTGAGTCGTAAGGGAGTGGAAAAGCCGTCCCAAGTCACCGCAGTTTGCATGTGTTGGTTGGCCGCTGGCAGATTGCCGCGCGCGAAGTAATAATTGCCCAATTGCAACTGGCCAAGTGGCTGGTCGGCATTAAATTCGAGCATTCGGAGCAAATCCTTTCCAGCAATGGAATTCGTATCCAGACCTTCGCGCAGTGACCAGGCGGCCGCGATACGAACATTGCGAACCGGATCAGCCAATCTTTTCGTGAGGGCGCCGACAACGTCCTCGTTCTGGGCCAATGGTTCGAGTGCCCGGACACAGGAGCTACGAACAAGTGCGTTCGTGTCGTCGAGTCCTTTAATTAGTGCGGGTGTGACATCCTTGTCCCCAGCCCAGTTTTCCAGCAGACCACCGGCAACGGCACGCCAGTAGGGAGCTTTCTCCGTCTGGAGCAGTTGGACGAGTTGCGTGCGTGAGGCTTCCTCACCGGTGCGGGCTCTGGCAATAATCTGGGCGCGTTCTCGGGTGTGACGTTGCATTTTTTCGCCATACCAAGAGACCACATTATTTAGTGCCCATTCCGTGGATTTGTCCGCATGACAGCGGTTGCAGGCGTTCGGGATGCCAAACTGTTTCGTCAAAAGTGGATCGGGAATTGTGAACCCGTGATCGTGCCGCCAGTGACATTGCATGTAGACCGTCTGAGGCATGTGACAGTTGGCGCACTCGTTGCCCGCATTGCCCTCGGCGTGATGGCTGTGTTCGGTGGGGTTGATCGGAGGGGCTTTGGAATTTGCGCCCCCGACCGTGTGGCATTGCATGCAAAGAGCGTTGCCATGCAACCGCGCCATATGTAGTGAGCGAGGATGACAATCCAGGCAGGTCAATCCCGCCTCCTGCATCTTGCTGCCAAGAAAAGAGGAGAGCTCATAATCCTCGCCGCGATTCTGGCCGTCGGGGTAAAATAGGTCGGTATTGTCAACGATTGAGGGCTCGAAGTGATCGAAAAATCTCTCGCCTGGCCTGAACGTCCCCGTCAGGTCTGTACGTCGTGCATGGCATGAGGCACACATGTCAAAAACTTGTTGGCGGGAAAGCATTGGAAAATAGGGGTCTTTCTGACCATGACCTCCCTGTTTTTTTTCCCAGTCCACATGTTTCTTCAGCGGGCCGTGGCAGGCTTCACAGCTGACAGTCGGCTCCGCCATTGCGGTGTGATAAGTATCTGTGGAGGCATCGTAGTTCTTCTGCACACTTGTGTTGTGGCATGCAGCGCACATCGAATTCCAGTTCATGCCCCGCCCCATCCAGTTTCCCCATTCACCTGGTTGCCGGTCCTCGTCGCCGAACACATCGAACCACTTATTGGTGCGAGGGGCATAGGAGGCTTCCTGGACCTGCCATCGACCTCCGGGGAAGGAGATCAGGAACTGTCTCAGCGGATCCTCACCGATCACGCGGGCGACGACGTTGGTTTCCCAGTGATGAGAATATCCATAGCTGGAAATCTCTGCTTGTCCGTTGCACCACTGGACGGATGTCTTTTTGGTACCGAGTTTGAACTCTCGGGGAGGATCAAAGGCAACCCGGTCTCGATTTGTCTGAACCGCTCTTTCGGCTTCCGCATGATGCGAACCCGCCCACAGATTGTATGCTTCGGAGTGACACTCACGACAACTCGCAGAGCCTGCATATCCCGAAAAATCAGGCTGATCATTCCTATCTTGTGGAACCTGATCTGCTTTGAGGTAATTGCTCAGCGAAACCAGAATCAACCCAGCACCGAATACGAACAAACACCTCTTATGAGAGATTGTTGTTTCGCAACTGGTGAAGTGTCCGGATTCAACTGGCATCACTGCATGCATCAATAAGTTTCAACGTCCTCTTTTGATTTAGTCTGGATGCGCTGCATATACCACCTTCCTGATTGTGCAATACGCAGGCGCGCAGAGACTAAGAACATCATTTGTGGATCATCTGGGATTAGCCTTAAAAGGTAATGAAAGGCTATTTCGACTCTTTCTTCCACCGAGAAGGAAGTCGGTCAATTTTCTGATCTTGTAAAGAGGACACCCCGGTGGAGTGCATTCGTCAACGGGGTAAGTGACAGAAAGCGCAATGGTTCTAGAACGAAGTTTCCTCGGTGCTGGGTTATGGGTGCTCGTGTTGCTGTCGGTGGGTCACCCGCCGCCATGTGGAATACCTAAGCCATGTCCAAAATCGCCGCTACTCGTCCCATGCGTGCCTTTCTTCTTGTTTCGTGTATTTTGGAGCGACAAGGGTGGGCAATATATGAAGAACTGGACGCATGGGTAGGAGATCAGGAAATCCTGGGAAAATCCTTCGGGTTACGCTTTTGCTGAGAAGGTTTTTCCTTAATCTTTTTCTCCACGCGATTTGCGTGAATTGCAATGATTTCAAGTGCTTCTTCTTGGCTCAATGATCTTGCCCATTCAAATCTTTGAAGAAGGCTCATTTTTCTGCATTCGTGGAATGGGCAATCAGCCGGGTTGCTACCGTCGACAGGGCAGGCTTCGGACAGTGCTAAAAGTCTGCCGTGAAGTTTTCTTTGGTTGGTACTGATTGGCTTCATTGAAGGTCGGATGCCTGATCGCCACCCGAAACGAGGTGGTTTATAGTTTGTGGGAGGCATCGGATCTACTTGCCTAGTGGTTTTCTCTTCTTAATTATTGCCCATGCTGAAGAACTCACACGCTGTGTGTCCTTCCGCCGACCGAAGATGGGGCAGAGCTATCAGAGAGTTAGTGTTTACGGCCCTGAAAGATGGTTCGTTTGCACAGTTGGGGGATCCAGTTTCTGCCCCAGTAAAACAAGTTTTTCTCTGAGCTGCGGATAATCGAGATCCTGAACCGGAACATGATTTTTCACGGCCATTGATGCAGCCACTCCTGCTGATTCACCTATAATCATCCAGACGGGTTCCATCCGGAGGGATGTCATGGCAATGTGACTTGCGGAGCAGCAAACTGGCACTAGAAGATTGTGACATTCTTCTTTTAAAGGAGTAATGGACCGGAAGGGTATCTTGTAGATCCCATTGTGCTCTTGATTGAGGTATAGCATGGAGAACATTCCGCCGTTAAGGGCGACCTTCCCATTCAGAGGGACTGTTGCGTAGGGCCAGTCGTCCACACCGTAGGACGCGAGTCCCACGGGATCCTGGGGATTGGTTTTTCCTTCGACATCCTTCTGGGTCAGAATGTAAGCAGATTTCATGCGGCGGGATTCGCGTATATAGAGTTGATTGGGCCATCCACCCGTTTCGTCAAAGATGCCCGGCTGGAAACCGATATTAAGAGCCTCCTTTTTCAGTGCATCCGGGACCGATGGGTCGGTCTGAAGAAAATGAGTGATGCCCCTCATAAAATCCTGCTCTGACTTCCAAATATGAGAACGGGTTGGCCAGTCACCGTCTGGGTAATCGGTGTTGGAGCCGTAATCCGTCGGCGCCCAGAGTGCACGGGCCAGATTGCCAGAACCCAGGGCGTAGATATGACCTGCACAGGGAGAGTATTCACCGAGCTTTCTCATTCGTCGTCCAACGGACATGTTCACATGGTTTTGAAAGCCCCTGCGGTAGAGTTCGAATGTTGTGGGATCATAATGTTCCGGAGGGGCGATTGGCAACCGGTCGGCTTTGTTGCTGAACTTCCAGCGAAAGCCGTAGCCCATCGTCAGGTTGTCAGCACTACCCCCCGGACCGAGCTTCCGATCCTGTAGCAGAGGAATTAGTCCAGTGGAGGAATCACCCGGCTTAAGGTACGGGTCGATATCATAGACTTCCATATAGGGAGGGACTCCCCCAAGGGATTCACCGTAGGTATCCGCCGATTCACGACCAAAGGTATAGGAAACTCCACTCTTGGCCATCAGATCACCTTCATAGGAACAATCGATGAAAACATCCGCTATCAGGGTCAGATCGCCCGGGCTTTTGGCCTTAGGAATCGGACATCCGAAACGGTCCGGTGGAGCATAGTCCAGAAGAAGGGCGTGAATGGAACCATTCTGTTTAGTTACCTTTCCCAATCGGTGTTCATAGATAACCCTGACATCGTTATCCCTCACGAGATTCTTGAAAAGCTGGCGATATTGGGGATCTGTGACCCCATCCTTGAGGGTTTTTTTGGTTGTTCCACCCACCGCCTCTTGTCTCCCCCAGTCAATATTGGACAACCCTCCTCCAGTCATACCTCCAAGCCACCGACTGGGTTCAATTATAACCACCCTGCACCCTTCGCGTGCTGCCGCAATCGCGGCGATCACGCCGCTTGCGGTTCCGCCATAGACACAGACATCAAACGACAGGAGCGGGTTGCTCTCAGTCAGGGCTTTGCCTGTGGGCAACAAGGCCAGTTGTGCCAATATTATGGACGCGAGGAGGGGGAACTTCATTGGGAATAAAAAGAAAAAATCGGCCCCCGCCGTCTGAAGGCATCCCTAGAGTCCGACTTCCCACCAGAGAGTTTTCTGTTCAGGTGAGAGTTCGATCTCAAGTCCGTTGTTTCCCTTTTTCAGGGGCACCTCGCGCTTTCTTCCCCCATGCTCATCCAGTGCCCAAGCCTTGAAGTTCCCATTCAGGGGCAGCGAAATCGTTGCAGGCACTCCTTCCACCAGAGAGGGAGCCTTGCCAGGGTCGCGACCGGTGCTGGTTTTTGCCGCATCCTTCCAGTGTAAATCGGTATTCTCCGTATCCCCTGTGGCGGTGATGAGAAGCTTCTTTGCCGTTTTGAAATCGCCGCCTTCCATCACTGTCACCGTTATCGTCGCCCAGTTTTGAATGGTCGGACCGGGGGTGATTGTTACGCCGCCCAGACCGATTCTTTCCCCAGCGCGAACCGAACCAATGACACCTGCCGAACGAGGAGTGTTGATGAGCATCCGGTGTGAGTCCGTATCCCAAGTCAATTCGTTGTTGTCGCTTATTGTTACGGTGGTCTTTTTCTCCGCCGTTTGGGGACGTTTTTCGACGCTCCCGATTCTAATTGCCACTGGATGTTCGAATGTTTCGCTGGCGCTAAAACCGTAGGCCCTTGCATCTGCCCTCGGGCCTTGGGTTCGAATTGTCTCCATGTCCCCATCGGGTGTTGTCTCAACGATATTCCTGCGTTCCGGAGGTGTTACGTCGCCGCGTAGAAACAACGCAACTGCAGCCGGCAGTGTGGCCATTTTTGTCGGGTGCTGGTCTACGTCGAAAAAGTTGGCGATATGCTCCCCGTTCCACTGGTCATTTCGGCCTGAGTAATCGAACACAAATACGCCGTCCCAATCCTGCAATGCGGCAACAGCACACAGTTCAAGGAACGCTTCACTGGAATAGGTATTCGGGGCCGGATGATTGTATTCGGTTACGATAAAGGGCTTGCCCGCCACGCGCATCATAGCAAGTCCAGGCAGCGCTCCTCCGTCGGGCGCACCAGCCATCGGGATGTTCTTTATCACCCAGTCATCGAGATCCCATTCCTTATGAGGAAAATGAGGATGCTGCCAGTAGGCGTGTGCATCGACGACATCAAGATGTGCCTGAATGGACCAGGGGCTGTAACCGGCGGCCGTCCCTACCACAAGACTCCGTGCCTTGAGTTCGTTCCGGATGAAAGTCATCATGCCTGTCCAGTAACGGTCTTCGGTGTCGTAAAGGAATTGATACCAGTCGTGCTCGGCAGCCGATGTGCGTAAAGCAAGGTCCTTTTTTTTGAAAAAATCGACATTACCGGGATTTTCGCCATTGTGAAATGCCTCGACTGCTCCCTGCCGCAACGAGACATCCGTGATACTGGTCTCGCATCCGATGCCTCCTAGACCTGCGAAGCTGAGGCGCATGTTTGTGTCGGCTTCCCTAGCGTGGAAAGAAAAGGAAAACCGTTGCCATTCGCTGGCGAGCGGCACCCCGATGCTCCAGTCTCCCTTCCACGGTGCATGCCCTTGGGTGATGGATGCCCTTATTGCATGAGGTTCCTTGGACTTTGCAAAGAATGAGAGGGTATACGTTGTTCCCGCCTCAATCTTTAGGCTTGGGAAACAGAGCTGCAAATGCCAATCCTCCGTACCCGGTTTTGACACGGTAATTTTTGCTGCGGAGACAAATTCCTGTCCGGCATGAGCTTTTGCGAATTCCGGAGATTGAAGATCGACCTTTTCTTCAAACACCTGAAGACTGGCCTCGGCGCCTCCATGTCGCTCAAATTGCCACCCGGCTTTTGTTCCGTCCCATTTTGCATCGATCATCTCAGTGCCGGGCGGCACTTCGCCTTGTTTCCAAGCCGTAGCGAGTTTTGAGTTGTCTCCGTATTTTTCTGCCAACCACTGGTTCCACTGGCGCCTCAAATCCGCAGCATAGGGATCCGGCATCTTGTCCAGTGCGCCGCTGTACCATTTGTCGATCAGGCCGTTTTCATTGTTGATCTCAATGAAGGCGACCGCCGGTTCGTTTGCATAGGTGGCACCGGTGTACGGGTTGACGTGCGTGAGCAGCGCCCGCGCGTAATCGTGTTGCTGCGCGATCATGGGCGGGTAGAAATTATCTACGGCCTTGAAGTATTTGGGTGTGTCGGTTGTTTTAGTGAAGCCTGGGTAAACGCGTCCTACGTGAAGATTCAAGTCGGCGTAGATTCCGTTCTTTTTAAGCTGTGCAATCAAGTAATCCATCCTCTCGAGCATTTCCGGGTCGAGCGTGAGGCCGTCCGCCTTGAGGAGGCCTCTCGGACTGAACCCCGTGTCCATATGGTGGAATCGCACGCAGTTGATACCGAACTTTGCCATGCGGGCCGCCACTTTCTCAGCGTCTGCATGAGTTGGAAAATTGGCGCCGAACGCGAAATTCACGCCGAAAAACCGGATTCTTTTCTCCCCGGCAAAGAGGTGAGCGTCTCGCGTCGTCACGAATCCCGAGGCGCCCGCTGGCTTGTCAATCCATGAACTGACGTTCGGCGTCCCCGGGTCAGAGTCGTCCCACGGCAGCACGAATGGAAATAAGGCGGCTGCCTTGCCGGCGCAGGTGAGCAGGATCCAAGTTGCGACAAGTAGGGGGAGGGGGATTTTCATGAGGGAGTTGCGTGCTGCGAATTGTAACCTTCCGCATCCATTCCCTTCGATCTAAAAGACCACCCGCGTAGGATGGGCGTGCAGACTTTTGCTCTAAAGGCATCCGGACGTCAGACGATTAAACTATTAGAAGAAGGAACGATACACTTCCTGCCAGAGGTAGGGAGTCTTTGTAGGGTCGTTGTTGGAGGCATTGTGATCAGAAGGTCCGTGGGATTGTTTATGAAAACGGATGGTTCAGAACGGAGTGACATCATAGATAATCACTCGGTCCCAAAAGGTTTTGCATGTCGCTACGAAGCTCGCGTGGTCTTGACACTCCTTTTGGTAGAACTCGTGATCAGCAAGGGTTTTGAAGTGGAAAGAAGTCGCGTAATCAAAGGAATGATCTGTTACGGGTCGTTTTTCAGTCTGTGCGGGTGCGCCAACGAAGCCGCGTTCGAGGTAGGGAATCTGCGAAAGCCGTCTAACCTCCTTCTCAAAGGTTGCACGATCATCGTTGGAAAGATCCTTCCGTAACCAAAAATAGGCGTTATGAATCAGCATATATATAAGGGTATTGATATTGGGTCGATTGGGGTTGATTTGCACAAAGCGCGGTTGAGATGCCTAACGCCCTGAGCTGAACTGCTGGCGTTATTGTAATGAGGATGAAATAACAGCTCAAGCGGGTCTCATGTTCGTTCAGAATATTTACTGCCTAAGAATCGGAGAGCCGCCCATGGTCTTGGAGACGAGCCTTCATCCTTTCCTAAAATGCAGGATAACGATCACCAACTGGACAGTAGGGTGACGGGAAGATGTTCGGACTTCACCCCATCCGGAGTGAGATCAACTACTAGGGTTTCATTGCCTTTGCAGGCTGATCGAACGGTCAGCTTGGTAACACCCTGATTTACAATCTGGCCTGGAGGGTTGGGGCTGGTCGGTAGTGGTGCGGCGGCCATGCATTCAAATCGGGCATCCGCTGGGCAGATCAGTTCGGCTCGCAGGGGCTTCCCATCCTGGTAAAGGGTCGCTGAGCGTCTGTCTGGAGCGATCTCGATTCTCGCCCGGGTGTGCATGAACCAGAGAACGGAAGCCTCCCTTCCACCCGAGTCCAGTTCGTCTTGAATTCGGAGTGATCCGTCGTTGGCCAGCCGTAGGCCGCGTTTTGCAGAGTTGAGCTGAGGGTATGCCGCACTGAGATTTCCAACAGCCACGCAGGCATTGCCCCTGTCAGCACAGAGCGTCAACGGACATTCCGCCTCGGGTGATTGATCGGGATCCTTTCCGGGGTTCACAACCAGCGTGTTGTTCCCCTCTGCCCGCTTTCGGTAGTAAACCCATCCACCCTTCCGGCCAAAGTAATCGGGCAGAACGTAGAAATCCGCGCCGAGATCTATAGCCCAGTGCTTCCCCCCGACATCGTAGACAAAGCTGCCGATGTCGAGATGACCGTGGCTAGCTTTATTGTCTCCAGCCTTGAAGCCAGCGAACCCGGCTTCGGGGTCACCCCACTTGGTGCGCATGGTGCAGAAGGAGTTGGCGACAAATGACTTCACCCTTGCGGATTCCCCTGCCTTGAACTGTTCTGTGGCCGGCGGTAGCCAGAGAAGGCCCATGGCATCGGGTTGTTCCTCTGCCTTTTTACGCTGGCTGGCGGCGGCAGTCGTGTTGCCATAACGAGTCGCAACCCAGCCAGCAAAAGGGATGGTCTTGATTTTCTTCTCACTCGTTTCGCAATCGGCAAACCCGAAAAAATTGCCACACGGCCCCTCGATGTAGGTGGCATAGTCCGGGGTAGAGGAAAAGCCGGACATTTTGGAAAGCCCGAAGTCGGTTCCAAGCGAGCACTCCAGAGAGGAAATGAACCCGGTGCTGTATTGCATTGCATAGATATAATAATCGTAGCCCTCGTCCCAGCCCCCATCCGGGGCAAAACGCGCGAGGGAAAGCTGGATGCATTCCAAGGCATGGCGCAGCGGGTCCCTAGCCTCGTCCGGATGGAGGTCCGCAATAGCCAGAGCACCCGTTCCGATGCCGCCGTTGCAGACCTGTCCCCAGTTATTAAGGGTATGCAGGTGACGCCCATTCTGTGTTTTAGGATCCCTGTATCCTTCCATCGCGGGACCGATGCCCAATTTGATGATCCATTGACAAATCTGTTCCCTCTGGGGAGGAGTCCATGCCCCGAACATCCAGTCTAGTCCCACGGCGAAGGCTCGTGTCATCTCAGCGGTGTCAAGGAAGTGAGGCGGGTCCCAGTCAGGGAAATTTCCAGCCGCCTCTAGTTCCTTCCATGCGCGGTCAGGATACTTGCGGTCGCCTGTTAGTTGCCATACAAGTCCCAGCGTCTGGACGCGTTCCTTAACCTTGCGACTGATTGAAAGCATGGTTTTTCGATTATCAAGGGAATGTTTAACAGGGGATTGCTTCAGGATATCATCCGCCTGACGGATGACGGCCTGAGCGATAATTCCGGCTACTGGGTCGGTATTGATCCTCTCCTTGAGTCGGGAGAAATCAGCCGCCGTTGCAAAAATGCGGGGATGTGCTGGTCGTAGTGAACTGAGTGGATTATCCGGAATGGGAATTTCGGTGTGCAGCACAGCGAGCGGTGCCAGCAGCAGGACTGCAAGGAGGGGTCTCATGGGGGGAGCAATCCTGTCATCCATCGCTACCTGCTGACACCTAAAAAGATTCCTCCCATTCCGAAGTCTTTTGCCAGCCAACAAAAATCTCGACCATCAAGAGATTAATTCTGATCACAAAAATTGATCAGGAGATGCCATGGAACCAATATCAATGTTAGGGTCTCACACTTATCCCAGAAAACAGAAACTCTTACCCTGCCATGTCCAAATCCAAGATTGAAGTTGAATGCATCTCCTCGAGAAGCATCTATAAAAATCAGTGGATGAGCCTTCGGGAGGACATCATCCGTCGCGCAGATGGAAGTCAGGGAATCTACGGGGTCATTCAGAAATCCGACTTTGCAGTCATCGTCCCCGTTCAGTCCGGACAACTCTATCTTGTGGAGCAATATAGATATCCGGTGGGAAAAAGGTATTGGGAATTTCCCCAAGGTTCCTGGGAGAGCGCCAGGACAGATCCTATTTCCTTGGCACAAGCGGAACTGAGAGAAGAAACCGGCCTATCTTCCGGCTCGATGATTCATGCTGGTCATCTCTTCCTTGCCTACGGTTACTCCAATCAAGGTTACAATGTGTTTCTGGCCACTGATTTGGAACAGCAGGAGAGGCAACTTGCCCAAGAGGAACAGGGACTCATTGCCAGCCCATTTTCAATCGATGCTGTTGAAAAGATGATTCTGGACGGTGCCATTAAGGACGCAACGACAGTTGCGGCCTTCGGCTTGGTTCGGCTCAAAGGAATGCTGTCATGAGCCAGAAAATACAACGACCGTGAATTGTCGGCACGCGGGGAACGGGGGTGATCGCTCTCAACGTGGAAGGCGATACTTACTTATCAGAGTTTAGAATGGCCATAACCTGAGGGATAAGACGGGCGGCAATAAGAGCGTCCCCCTTGTCGTTGGGATGAAGTCCCCCCATAAGTCCATTCTTGGTTCCAAGGTTTCTTGCCAGTTCTGGTCCCAAGTCTATGATAGCCACCTTATTATCCGCCGGATTTTGTTCATTGTGGATCCGGATGGCCTCCCTGATTTCATTTTTGCAATATTGACCAAACGGTATGAGCAGGATGATTCGGGCGTCCGGGGCGCTCTTGCGCAAGGCCGCCAGACTTTGGACAATGCTGGCGAGCGTATCGCTGGGGTTGGACTTGTGAAGGGAATCATTGGTTCCGTAATTAATCAGGATGAGAGATGGTTCCTGACCGGTCTGTCCGTAGGCGCTTAGATGCCCCTGCGTATCTAGCAGGGAATGATGGTTGCCATCTATTTTGTTCCACCTGCTTGCCGCGTCATCATATTGGCCACCCGATCCGTTGGTGGAATCTTTGATGCAATAGTAGCCGGGAACATCTCCGGGAGGATTGTCTCCCTTGTTGATCCAGCCACTCCATCCGCAGGCGTTGATCCCATAATCATAGCCTTGTGTCTGGAGTGCCTCGCCGAGCAGATAAGAATAGGGAGCCATCGCAGTTGTCCCGATTCCCTCCGTGATGCTGTCACCGACGATCAGAGCCCACTTTTTCTTTGGAGAATCAGAAATAGGGGAGCTTCCCGCATTGACTTTAAGGCCTGTTACTCGGAGCACATTCAGCGGGCTTGATCCTTCACTCCCCCATCGTTGCCTCTGTTGCGAGTTTTGAAGAAAAACTGTCAATGTATGGCTGCCTGCATTGGTGATTTCAGGAACGACTATCTCGTTTGTGCAAGGGATTGAGGCTCTCCAGATCCCGTCGATGCAGTAAGCCAGATTGGGGCGCGGATAGGTTGAGGGAGATCCTGACGTGTCCAGTAGTATTGTCGCAAGTGGTGTGGAGTTCGTTGTTTTCCACATGATCCTGAAATAGGAGTAGGGGTTCCATGTTTGGCGATAGAGTTTTCCCGAACGACCATTGTCGCCGGTCCAGTTGCCCGGAGAGAACACAAATGCAGGTGAGTCGACTGGAATCGTGATCGTATCGGTTGCTTGGGCTGTTAGCGGAGGCGGGGCGGCGTGACCGACAACTGAGGGAAGCAGCAGGGCTACGAGGAGTGAGAGGAGGATCTTCATGCGTGAGTATATACAGCGAATTCTAATCCGCCTTAACCATCCACAGTCATCAAAAAAAGAACTGAGCTGACCGGCTCAACTGGGGCGTCGGCACATTTCATAGGGTCTTTCACAGTAGGAAAACCCCCCCTGCCGCTGATAGCAGCACGACTAACCAAGGCGGGCATTTCCAAATTGTCAGCAGGCCAAGGGCTGTAAGTGCTAGGAAGAAAGAATGCAGCCCGTTTATTCCGACAGAGCAAACCGGGTTGCAGAATGCGGCCAGGAGCAGTCCGACAACGGCGGCGTTTGTGCCTTTCAGTGCAGCCTGCGCCCATGCCTTTGTACGGAGGGATTCCCAGAATGGGAGCACACCCAGCAGAAGAAGAGCCGAGGGGAGATAGATCGCAAAGAGACACCACACTCCACCCATCCACCGGAAAGGTCCCTCATACATGATTGTCCCGAGATAGGCGGCGAATGTGGATAACGGTCCGGGAAGAGCCTGAGCCGCGCCGTATCCAGCAAGAAAACTGTCGCTGCCTACCCATCCGGTAGCAACGACTCGTTCCTGCAATAGCGGCAGCATAACATGGCCGCCACCGAAGACGAGGGAGCCAACTTGATAAAAGCTTTCAAAAGTCGCCAGAACAACACCGGGATAGAAATGAAGTAGAACAGGCAATCCCACGAGCAAGATGCTAAAGATAGCCAGGTAGGACTTTGCAAAGGTCCTATTTAATGAAACGGGAATGCATTCCGCTGACCCGGGTGGGTCCTGATGGCGGTAGAGCCACCATCCGGCCAGTGCCCCCAGGGCCATTACTAGCACCTGACTTGCAGCGAATGGACGGGCAAGCATGGCAATAGCCCCCAGAATGGCCAAAAACACCCGCCTGCGATCAGGGCAGAGTTTCGTACCCATGACCCACACTGCTTGGGCGACAACTGCCACAGCTGCTACTTTTAATCCGTGAAGCCATCCCGTATTGGTAAGATCTCCCAGTGTGCTGACCCCATAAGCGAATCCGATCATGGCAAGTGCCGACGGCAACGTGAAACCAAGCCACGCCACCAATGCACCCATGGGACCTCCTCGGCTCAATCCGACAACAAAACCCACCTGACTGCTGGCCGGTCCTGGGAGAAACTGGCACAGGGCAACCACGTCGGCATAAGCCTGTTCATCCAGCCAGCGTCGACGAGTTACAAACTCCTGATGAAAATAGCCCAGGTGGGCAATCGGTCCTCCGAAAGAGATCAACCCGAGCTTCAGAAAAATAAAAAATATCTCGGATATGTTGCGTGCATTGGTCATGTCGAAAACCTCTCGCTGCAGAGTGAGAAAAGCCTGCTCTTTTAGAAGGTCAAGATGAAGCTCTCGTTGAACGGACTTTTTTCCACTCATGCTCCCTCATCGAAAGGAAAAGCACGGGTGTCACAACCAGAATATGGATCAGGCTGCTGATCATTCCTCCGATAACCGGCACGGCGATCGGACGCATGATCTCAATGCCGGTTCGTTCACCTGAAAAGGTGGGCAGCAGGATCACCAGAAGGCTGGCGACAATGGTTGAAACCGTCATGACCTTTGGCCTAAGGCGCAGCAAAGCCCCCTGCACGATGGCGATCCGCAGGTCGGTGAGAGTGAGGGCATCACCTTTTTCTATCATCTTAGCGTGCAGTGCCTCGTTGAGGTAAATCACCATGATGACACCCGTCTGAACCGCGGTGCCAAAGAGCGCGATATAGCCGACTGCCACCGCGACGCTGAAATGATACCCCAGTATCCACTGGAGATAGAGACCTCCAGAGAGGGCAAACGGCACGGCGAGCAGCACATGAGCAGCCTCCTTCCAGGAGTGGTAAGTTAGAAAAAGCAAAACAAAGATGATCAGAATCACCAAAGGGCAAATCAGCATCAATGTCCGAGAGGCTGTGAGGAGCTTTTCATACTGACCTCCCCACGAGATAAAGACGCCGGGAGGTAGAGCGAGTTCTTCAGAAACCTTGTTTTTTGCATCCTCCACAAATGAGACAAGGGCCCTGTTGCGCACATTCGCCTGAACAAAGACGCGGATCATTCCGTTCTCGCTAGAGATCATGGCAGGACCAGTGGTGAGATGGAAATCGGCTACCTTGGAGAGAGGAATATTTTCCCCGCGCATTGAGGTCACCAGTACCTGTTCCAGTGAGGGAAGGTCCCCTCGCAACTCCCTCGGGTAACGAACGCGAATTGGTATCCTTTGTCTCCCCTCGATCGTGGTGTCCAACGTGGCTCCTCCAATGGCCGTCTCTATTGCACTTGTTATTTCAGCAATAGGAATACCGTATCGAGCAGCGTCAGCGCGGCGTACTGATATTTCCAGATAAGGCGTTCCGACAACACGTTCCGCATAGACATCGGCTGCCCCTGGGACAGTTTTTAGAATTCGTTCCACATCGACAGCAAGTTTCTCCAGCTGGGGAAGTTCCGGTCCGAAGATCTTGACTGCCAGCTGACCTCTGATCCCGGTGTTGAGCATCAGGATTCGGTTCTCTATCGGTTGCAGAAAAGCTGGGACAAACCCTGGAAAACGCTGCATCTGCTCAAGCATCTGAGAACGTAGTTTTTCAACAGTCATACCGCGACGCCACTCTGAGGTAGGCTTGAGCATGATCGTAGTCTCAATCATAGAGACAGGTGCTGGATCGGTAGCAGAATCGGCACGACCAAGCTTCCCGACCACGCTTTCCACCTCTGGGAAACCAGCGATGATTTTATTCTGCGCCGACATAACCCTGTTAATTTCGGGCAACGATGCACTCGGAAGAGTTGTAGGCATGAACAGCAGTGCCCGCTCATTAAGAGGAGGCATGAAATCCCAGCCGATGCCGATTCCTAAGTAGAGTGCCCCAGCGAGTATTGCAACAGCGCAGAAGATGACTGTTTTTCGGTGTCCCAGTGCCAGATTCAGGATCGGCCGGTAGATGCCAAGCAGCACCCTCATGATGGGGTTATCATTCTCATCGTGAAGCCTCCCACGGACAAAGAGAGAGGCCAGTACCGGAACCAATGTGAGTGCCAGAACCGTGGCTCCGGCCATGGCAAATGTCTTCGTGAAGGCCAGGGGATGGAACAACTTTCCGGCCTCGCCACCAAGAGCAAAAACCGGGATGAAGGCCAGCACGATGATAACCATCGCAAAGAAGATGGGTCGGATTACCAAGTGTGTTGCCCTGAGGACGATTTTGGCGATGTCCCTCGGATAGGAAAGCCCCGGAATTTTTCCCTCTTGAACGGAATGAGCCTCACGGATCACCGCCTCCGTCACGACCACGCCGGCGTCAACAAGCACGCCGATCGCGATGGCAATCCCACTCAGAGACATAATGTTGGAGGTAACACCCGTCAGTTTCATCATGATGAAGGCAATGAGGATGGAGAGAGGGAGAGGCATGGTGACGATCACCACACTGCGGATGTGACCCAAAAAAATCAGGTGGGCCAGAGTGACGAGAACCATTTCCTCGATGAGTGTGAGGCGAAGTGTTCCGATGGCCCGGTCGATCAGTTCACTCCTGTCATAAAAAGCCTTAATCGTTACACCGGGTGGGAGACCTTTACTGATCTCAGTGATCTTGTCTTTGAGTCGGCCGATCACGTCTCTGGTGCTTTCTCCATAGCGCATCACAACGATACCCCCGACCACCTCACGGCCCGCCGAATCGAGCACCCCACGCCGCGGTTCAGGACCCATGCTGACAATAGCCACCTGTTCCAGAAGTACCGGACGCCCCTCAAAATATCCTACGGGAATGGATTTCAGATCCTCTGCAGAGTGAACCAAAGCCAGACCTCGGATTGTAATGTCCCGTCCAGTTACCTCGATATTTCCGCCTCCGACATTCTTACTGGCTCCCTTCACCTTCTCAACTACGCTGGAAAGAGAAAGCCCGTAGGCTCGAAGTCCGTTGGGATTCACATCAACTTGGTATTGCCGTATGAATCCTCCAACACTGGCGACTTCAGCAACACCAGGTACCGAGTTGAACTGGAGACGTACAAACCAATCCTGAAGGGATCGTAGTTGTCCAAGATCGTAGCCCTTTCCTTGGGCCCTTGCGGCTGAGTCATCGAGATAATACTCGTAAACCCACCCAATGCTGGTGGCATCCGGTCCAAGTTTAGCGATTACTCCTTCCGGCAGCTTAAAGGGAAGCGAGTTAAGTCTTTCCAACACCCTTGTTCTGGCAAAATAAACGTCGACGTCATCCCTAAATATGACGGTCAGCATTGAGAAGCCAAATGCTGACTGGGCTCTCACCTCCTTTACCCCCGGAAGTCCTTGGAGCGAAGTGGAAAGTGGGTATGTGATCTGATCCTCAACCTCCCGGGCAGAGCGACCGGCCCAGTCGGTTAAAACAATGACTTGATTTTCGCTGAGGTCGGGAATGGCGTCGACAGGGGTGTGCGTAATGGCCTCAATCCCCGCAACCCCGATGAGAAGTGTGGCGATAAGGACAAGAGTCCTGTTTTCCAGACACCATCTAACAAGCTTCTCGATCATTATTTTGGACTGATGGAGTCAAGGTTCTTGTCGGACGTCATGTCATGGGGCTCATCTCCTCTGGAAGCGGGGAGTCCCTGCATTTGCGCTTCCGCATCAATGAGGAAGGAACCCGCGCTGACAACCTTCTCGCCTTCATCCAGTCCCTTGGTTACGGAGACCCAGCGGGTTGTCCCCTCGTTTGGGATCTCTCCCTCCGGGCCGATCGTTACGGGACGAAGTTCGTAGGTGTGAGGGGCTCTTTCCACATAGACGAGCTGACGTTTACCCGTATCAATGACCGCAGAGGCTGGCACGGCCAGTAATGATTTTGTATCGCCCATTTCCAGAATGCCCGTTGCCGAGAGCTGTGGCAGAAGCATCCGCTTGGAGTTAGGCACTTGAAATCGTGCCTTAATAGTGCGCTTCTGTGGGTCGACCTCCCGATCGATATAAACCAACTTACCTTTGAAATTCTCATCGGGATGAGCAGGACACTTAATACTGATTTGTTGGCCAAGTCTGAGTAGTGCAATATCCTGCTCGTAGACATCGGCAACAAACCAAACGTCCTCCAGCGGAGCCAAGTGAAAAAGCACCTTGTCGGGTGTAAATCGTTCCCCTGCATGAGGAAGTCCTCCTAGGATGCTTCCTGATTTAGGAGCACGAATAATGAAGTCGCCTTCTACGCGCCCAGTCTTTTCGAGATTCTTGAAATCGGCCTCCGTAATCCCGATTTTGTATAATCGCTCCCTTATCGATCCCATCTGGGCATCGAAGTTTTTTCTCTCGTAAAAAGTTGCAAGCCAACGCAGGCGCAGTATCTCGAGGTAGGCTCTTTGCTCGGCAATGGCCTCCTCACTATAGACCCTCATGATTGGCTCCCCCGTCGACACTTCCGTGGTGTTATAATCAATCAGGACTTTCTCTACTCTTCCGGAGAAGTACCAAGTGTAGTCAAGATGCCTGTCGTTAATGTAAGCAATTTCTCCGAATAGTTCGGTTTTCCGCTGCACAATACGCTTCTCAACGGGCGTTGTCTGGATGCTTGCAACCGAACTTCTTGCCTCATCAAGATGGATCACAGCCTCTGCCGAACCGCTCATTTCAGGAGCTTGATTTAAATTTGTAATGGCACTCACGTCGGGTGTCCGCGCGGGAGATGCGATCGTATTGCTTGTCCAGATCTCCTCATGAGAATGAAGAGGCACTAGTGACATCCCGCAGATGGGGCAGTTTCCAGGATGATCCTCCCTTATTTGAGGATGCATGGAACATGTCCAAATCTGTTTGGCTTGCGAGGATTTCTGTCCGGCATCTTCTCCTTGTTGCGGGTGGCGGTTACACCCTGCCAGAACAAGAGGGAAGGCTAGCAGTGATGTGCACAACAGGTATCTGCCCAAAGGGCCGCAGAGAGGTTTGAGTATAGGGAGTTGTTTCATTATGTTTTTTTCAGAAGGCAAGGATAGCTTTGCAACCGATGACAGGAATGCTTCCCGAGATGCCGTTCGCATTCCAAAGATTCTGAAGCATCCCATACACCTCGATATTCATATGAGCGTTGAGGGCGTAGGAGGTCCCGAGTTCAGCCCGGTTTTCCTGGATCTGTCCCTGCAGGAGGTTCAGAAACCATTCATCGGCAGCGTAAAGAGACATGCGATCCCCGAATCCCTGCAGTCGGTATTGAACTCGGGAAAGTTGCCGGAACATGGCGACAAACCCATCCGTATCACTTCCTGTTTGAAATCGTTGCCGACTGGAGACATCCCAGCGTCCTCGCTGCCACTTGATGCCGGTTTCAATGAAGGGTTGATAACCGACAATTTCAGGCATTCTGGGAACCTTCCAGGCAGACCATTCCAATCCCGCAGTAAAATCGTAGCGCGGCGAGTAGCGCCACATCAGTTGCGGGACAATCTCCGCGTATCTCCAAGAGGGTGACTGAAAGGCCAAGCGGTTCTCAGCCTCCAGTATTGCGGTGAGGTTGCAATCGAGGCCCTGAGAAATCTGGAGCTGCTGCCAGCTCTGAAAACCGTTTTCTGTTAGAGCAAAACTGTTTTGCACAATCGAGAGAATCAAGAGTCCCAACCCAAGAGTCAGGATGCCAGATCCTCTTTTCATTGATGAAATTTATCTCGCAGCGAATTTCTTGTAAGATCGTGTTATATCTTTTCTGTCAGTGTGATGAAGGAGCTGTTTTCAGCTTGGCCAGATACTTTTCCGGATCCTTGTAAAACTTTTTGGGGCAACCGTCGCAGCAGAAGCGGACCTCTGTACCCTTGTAGTTGATGACAATCGGTGGGCCCATTTCACCTAGTTTTTCTCCCGAGACAACGCAGGTTGTCAGTGGATAGTTACCAGCGAAGGCGAGGTTGCTCATCATGAGCATGGCTAGAAGGATGGCAGGTGTTTTCATGGAACAGGTTGATTCTATTTTCGTTGCGCTTGCTGAGGAAGGACGCCTCTCTCATACCATGTAATATGCCGCATGATGCAGAATCCCCCCCAGTTTTTTTAGGTAGATGAAAGGTTTCCTCCGGCGTCTAGGTAAGAGACCCGCAAGCATTGAAACTCAGTTTTTTGTTGAACCATCCCCAGATTGCAAACGCTCGGCTAGGCCGATGCATCAATGCCGAAGAAGGCTTTTACTGGCTGATCATTTCCAGGCATCTCTCCACATGTCGGAATGCCAGCGCCCCTCATCCATCTCGATAAGATCAAAATCAGTGAGTATTCTGCCGTCGTCCTTCAAGGCATACTGCTTGATCATCTGCGGGATAAACCCATCGGTCTCGTCATCGCGCCAGCCTCGCTTGCTCATGAAACTGTTGTAGATGAGAATCTCCTCCTCCGTGAGTCGTCGACCATTTGTAAAGCACCAGTCGAGAACCTCCTCGTTAGATTTTCCGGAGAGCACTTGTGACTGGACATCCTTGTAGTGAATCCGCAAATACCGACACGTTCGTCCGTCAAAACCTTGCCCGAGCATTTCTTGATAGTCACTCGGCAGCTTGCCTTGTGAGTGCAGGCTGATTTTGGAACACATCCTGGCAAAGTAGAACAAGCCGTAAGTTTTCTCGAAACAACCGACGATTCCTTCAATTTTCATTATGAGCTTTGAATGTTATCTGGGGGGGTAAGACAATGACGTGTATGTAGCAGTCGGGGTAGGAGAACGGTGAAGATTCTGAAGAGATAGGCTCAGGCAATCTATTTTAAGACCATCGAGGGTGGTCGCGAGGCCTTCTCCTTGCCCCATTCTGTGTTGGGCTTCGGCCCCATCTGGAAAGAGAGCACTCCCCCCTTCACCAGTTTGGCATGGGTGAAGTATGAACGGGTCAGGGGTTTTCCATTGAGCGTGGCTGACTGGATGTACTTATTTTCCGGAGAGTTGTCCTTTGCAACGATTGTAAAGGTCCCGCCCTTGTAATATTTCGGATCGAGTTGAATCACCGCTTTGTCCACAAGTGGGCTGCCGATTACATAGTTTCCATCAGCAGGGTTGACGGGATAAAAACCCAGCGCACTCAAAACATACCAAGCCGACATCTGGCCGCAGTCGTCATTTCCACAGAGTCCGTCCGCTTTGTTGTTATAGAGGGCAGCCATGATCTGGCGGATCCGCTCCTGTGTTTTGTAGGGTGCTCCTGCATAATTGTAGAGATACGCATTGTTATGTACCGGTTCGTTGCCTTGGGCGTACTGACCGATTAGTCCTGTGATGTCGACCCCATTGGCATAGTTATGAATTTCGCTGTCTTCAGAAAACATCCGGTCGAGTTTGTCGATGAATGCCTGATCTCCTCCCATCAGATCTATTTGTCCCTGTGGATCGTGCGGGACAAAGAATGTGGACTGCCAGGCATTCGCCTCAGTGTAGTCGGGCCGGTACCATGCTTTGGGATCAAAGGGAGAAATAAAAACTCCCTCGGCGGTTTTTCCCCGCATGAACTTGGTCTCCGGATCGAGGAGATTCCTGTAGTTGGTTGAGCGCTTTAAGAAAAGTTCCTCGTCAGCTTTTTTCCCTAGCAGGTGAGCCATGCGAGCCATGCACCAGTCGTCGTAGGCATAATCGAGGGTGCGGGAGACCGACTGTTTATAATGAATTCCCCCTTTTGGAATGTCGTGATCAGCGGTGAGTGTGGAAATATAGCCGTTCTTCACATATTCGTCGTGGAACTCCCTGCCCGTGATGGCGCTGTCGCGCATGGCTGAGTATACCTTCTCAACATCGTAATCACGAAAGCCCTTCGCGTAGGCGTCGGTGATGATGGGGAGCGTGTGGTAACCGGTCATACACCAGGTTTCGTTGCTTGCGAGCGTCCACACTGGGAGAGCGTGATGGTTCGCCTGCTGATAAAATGCCAGCATCGTCCTGATGAAGTCATTGACCCTCCCGGGTTGGATAATGGTCATGAGAGGATGCCATGCCCGGAATTGATCCCAGACCGAGAAGGTTGAATAATATGGAAAGTCGGCTTCATGGACCTGCCCGTCAACTCCGCGGTAGGTTCGGTCAACATCATTGTAAAGGTGCGGGGCCAGCATCGAATGGTAGAGGGCCGTGTAAAATGTCTGGCGGAAGTCGCCATCAGGCGTTTCGATTTTGATCAGGCTGAGAAGTTGATTCCACTTGGCACGCGTTGCAGTGACAGTCGCGTCAAAATCTTCCTTTGGGATCTCCGCCATGAGGTTCTTCCTCGCCTCTTCCACGCTTACCGGGGAAAGACCCACACGAACCAGAATGACCTCTCCCTGCTTTGCCTTGAAATCGAAGTGTGCCTTGACCTGCCTACCCTTGGCGGAAGCAACATCCTGTGTCTCCACTCCATCGGTCACAAATCCATGCGAGTCGAAAGGCCGGGAGAATTTGGCAACGAAATAAAATGTTTTGTCTTTGGCCCAACCGGTGCTCCGTCGGTAGCCGGAAAGCGTCTGTGGGTTCTCAAGCGTGAGGGAGGTTTCCACTGGCATGCTTGAAATTCCATGAACCAGATCAAGGATGATGTGTGCCTGATCAGAGGTTGGAAAGGTGTACTTGTGGAATCCGGCATGTGCCGTGGCGCTCAGTTCCACCGTGATGTCGTAGTTCTTCAACAAAACCCGGTAATAACCAGGAGAAGCCTTTTCCTGATCATGAGAAAAAGCGGAACGATATCCCGAATCAGGAACCTCCGGATCTCCTGGGTCAAGACGGAGCGGTCCCGTGGTCGGTTGCAAGAGAATGTCCCCGAGATCGGGGCAACCAGTTCCGGAAAGATGGGAGTGGCTGAAGCCAATAATTGACTCGTCCGCGTACTTGTATCCCGAACAATGCTCCCATCCTTTGACTCCTGTATCGGGACTTAGCTGAACCATTCCAAATGGAAAGGCAGCGCCAGGATAGGTGTGTCCAGTCCCAGCTGTACCAACCATTGGAAGTGCATCATCAACCGGTTGAGTTGACGCTAGGGACTGCTGGAGAAAGGGGATAAGGAAGAGAAGGAAGGAAAGGATGTAATTGTGGATCTTCATAGGGGATGGGTGAGTAAGAGGAACGAATCAGAGGGGAAGGGATCAGTGATGACTGCCGCCCGTTTTCACCAAGATTGCGCTTATGGGTGGAACGTTGATGGTCAGTTTCCCGTTTGTGGAGGAATCCACTGGGCGGAATCTACCTGCCCAAGTGCCCTCCGGTGTGATCTCCTCGCCCCCGAGTGTGTAGCCGTTGGTACTATCAAGGGATGGTCCGGTAAGCTGTATTGACTCACAACCGGTCGCCTCCTTCCCTAGATCAAGTGACACTTGGACGGAGCTATTGGTTTCCTTGTTGATCAGGACGGTATTGATTCCGCCGTCGTCACGACGCACGCCGTAGGCGGTGAAGTTAACGGGCGAACCTAATGTGACGGTGACCGGAACAGCGGCCCCATTGGCTGCCAGCGAAAAGAGTTTCATGCCGTAAAACTCAGGACGAACCTGAACGACCCTGGTGCCATCGTCGGCAATGGGCGTGTATCCGGGACCGCGTCCTCCTCCATGAAAATTCACCCCTTGGCAACCGTTGAGAGCATTGTTGAACATGAAGTCCAGCGTCCACAGGGCGGTTCCATAGGCGTCACTCACGTTGGGGGCACCCCCGTTGTAATAGGAACCGCACTCATCACAACGGAAGCCCATAGGGAGTCTGGCCTGAGTGGCTGCCTCAACTATCTTTCTCAGTTTGGGGATTTGTTTGGGATCTGGTTCTAGAAGAAAAGGCAGCGTCGATTTTGGGTCTTTCCCGTTTGCCCGATAGTAATGCGCCGTCAGCATAGAAATGTTCCGCTCTTCATCATGGGCAAAAGGCACGCTGAAATTACCACTCATTGAGCAATCCGCCGACCCGGTCAAAACAGCACCTGGAACCGCTGCGCGGATTGCCTCAGTCAGCTGCTCCCACTCCCGGCGGAAAATTTGATACGTGTAATTTTCCGGGCGACAGCCCTCCCCATTGCGCTTGCGGTAGCAATCAGGTTCATTGCCGATTTCAAGACCGAGCAAGCTCGACCCCAAGGCCTTGGAGGCGTAGCTAGCTTCACTTGCCGCATTTTCCGGCGTGTTAACAGACATGTTGACGGCATAAATGACCCGCCATTTTGTGGCTTTGATAAAACCGGCGAGGGCATCGACTTGGGCAGGTGTGATGGGTTTGAGACCTGCCAAGCCGTTCCAGCAAGTTTTATCAACCGCGTTTGCCCCGATGCGAAAGACTCCTGGTCCGATCAGATTGAACAGGTTGATCATGGCGTTGTTGTTGGAGACGAACAAATTTTTCTCCATCATCGATTTCTCGAAGCTGAGTCCGCAGAACTCAGGATTCACGATCGTTCCCTTATCGTCGGGCGAAAAACATACTGTTGCAGGGACTGACGTTTGCGCGCGAGTGGCCGACCCTGTAATCAAAAGGATGGTGGTCAGTGCAAGGAGGTGGGGGAGTTTCATGGGGGTGATTTTTGGAGGAATCCTGTCATTACAGTCCTCCCCTGACACCAAAAAAGATGCCGTCTAGCAAAGCGGTGAGAAAGGATTTCAGTCACACGCAGCCCGCAACCAATAGTTGTGTCATTCCAAGTCCGTGCGGAAAGGGGATGCTGGCAGACCATTTTTGTTGAAAAGGTTAACATCGGGAACATTCGTCCACCCGTATCGCACGGCAGCAGGAGAGGAAACCTCGGGGCTTGATACAGCGATGGTTTCACCGACGATCTCCGCCTGAGCGGGAACGAATTTCTTGTTGGAATCGGCGATAACGAACCCCCTGAGCGGGCCATCCTTGGAAATCAGCCCGCTTCCAACATGGGTGAAGTTAATGATCACCTTGTTTCCTTGAACCTTCGACCCCGAGTATAGAGGCCCCGAGTATTCGATCTTTTCGCCATAGGCCAGGGCGCGCGCAGCCAGCGTCAGTCGCTGACCCACTGACTCCTTCTCCGTGGGATGGATATCATTGGCAGCTCCGTGATCCGTGATCACGGCCATGGCTGTATTCTGGGAGTTAGAGAGAGTCAATAACTGAGCCTCCCTGATCTCGGGTCCGGTACCGCGATAAGGAGCCAGTTGTACGAAGAGAAAAGGGAAGGCACCTTCGCTCCAGACGGTGCGCCAGTCGGCGATCATGGCGGGGAAAAGATCGCGATATTCCTTGGCTCGCCCCGAGTTGGACTCGCCTTGATACCAGATAACCCCGCGCATTGCATAGGGGATCAGGGGTTGGAGCATCCCGTTGAAGAGCATGGAGGGGCTGTTCTGCGACTTCAGCGGATCCTTTGGCGGGGAAGGTGGGCGCGGAGCCGGCTTGGTATCGGCGGAGGCCTTGGTCACGGCGACGGCATATTCCTCCTTCAGGCGCGGTTCGTCGGCTTGGTATTTGGCAAGTCGGTCAGCAAAAGTCGCCACGTCGTTTGTGAAGCGCTCAAGGATCGGCGCAAGCAATGGATTGGTTGCGAGGGCCTCGTGTCTAGTCCAGGTTTCGGCAGGCGTCCCTCCCCAAGAGGTGTGGATCAGTCCGACTGGAACTCCTCGGATTTTGAGAAGATCACGGCCGAAAAAATAACCGACTGCTGTAAAGTTAGTGACAGTGACGGGGGAGCATTCATTCCAATTCCCAGTAAGAGTGGAGAGGGGATTGGTCGAGAGAGTCTGTTTGACCAGAAATTGACGGAGACAAGGATAGTCGGCAGAAGCCGCCTCCTGTTCCCAGTTCACAATAGGTTGTTGTCCATGCCTGGGACCAAGCTGGCGCTCCATATTCGATTGGCCGCTACAGATCCAGACCTCGCCGATCAGGATATTGGTGAGGGTAATGGTATTCGACCCGGAGATGGTCATGGTTTGAGGATTCTTGGTTGCAGCAAGAGGCTGGAGGCGCACCATCCAGGAACCGTTTGTCGCAGTGGTGGAAACCTTCTGCCCTGCGAACTCCACCGTGACCTTTTCCTGGTCGCCGGCCTTTCCCCAGACCGGAACCTGCATTCCCTGCTGAATGATGGCATTATCACTGAAGAGTCCGTTCGGAATGACATCGGCATATAACAGCGACGGCAGTGTGAGCAGTAGGGTGGCAAGGAGGGAGAATTTCATCGGTTGTGGATCAGGGTAATGCAATCCTAACGATTGGAAAATCAGACGGGCTTGCCGAGGCGTTGCTCCTGTTCCTCAGCTGATTCGTAACGGGCTGCTGGAATTTCAGGACGCTTTATTCGATTATAAGCAGTGATGGTTTCCTCCATCATCTGATGGACCTCTTCATCACTATGTAAAAAACGTGGTTCCAGGAATTGGAAGGGAACATCGTGAGGTTCAAAGCCCCCGCCGGGCTTGAATGGATCGCAATCCATGGCATAGGGAACGGTGAGGATGCGATCCGCGCCCCGTTTGTTGTAATGATGCAACAGGCCGGCACTCCCCTTGCTTGCCCGAGCTGCAACCTGGAGTCCCGTAATGGCATCGGGTCTGCTTTCCGATCCCCCCTCATTGAGCCAGAAAATCTGGCCTCCCAAACGGATCAGACGGGTATATTCCTTCATGGCCAGCATATTGGCGTGGTCGCGAATTTCAGAAAAAGCATCATCCTTTCCCGATTTGCTGTCCGGAAAAGTCTGGAGGACGTTGGCCGTGCGGAGAATCCCGTCATCGATAACCTTGAAGCCGGCAAGTTCCTGTAGTCCGACCTGCCGGTGGGTAAATTCAGTCTGGATTCGGGCGATTTTCTCCCCCAATAGGGCTGAAGCCAGCGCTGAAACAGGAATGTCTGCATAGGATTTGTGCGGAGCCACGGCAAAAACAACCGAACCACCGCCTGAGAGATGTTCTCCGACGAGACCCTTAAACACGATTTCGCCTATGGCGGTCGCAAGCTGCCCAAGACTCCCGGGTTTGATGAGAAAGGAACCAAAGATCTCCTTGGCCTTAGAAAGTTCGGCTCCACTGTTTCTAATTGGAAGGAATGCCCGGTCGATCCGCATGACGCCGAATGGATCCAGTTTCTCAGCCTCGACGGGATCCGAGCTGAATCGGCGGGTTTCCCATCGTCTGCCGTGCTTTCCTTCGGCCATCATTTCCGCAAGCCGTTGATAGACTCTGAAATCAACATCAGGGTTCCCAAACTTGCGAGTGGCCTCCTCTCTGCTTGATTCTGGATTGTTCATGGTCATGGAAAAGTTCTGGCTGAGGATATATATCCCCTGCGCTCACAGATAAAGACCTGATGGATGCAAGATCGTTGAGAAACAATTTTCTTCCCTTGTGATCCGCCAACCATCAGTGCGCACCGAGCAGGCTCTATGACTCATACGTCAGAAACGTTAGAATTGTCCCCTCAGCTGTGGTTATTGCCGAGGTCATAGGAGTCGTCTTTGCGGAAGTATTTCGACTGGGTACCTATTCACTTTCTGCGTTCCAGGTTCGGCAGAAGCCCGGTGAGCAGGCCGATTAGGGGCAGAAAAGAACAAACATGGTAGACAAAGTCGATGCTGGTCATATCAGCAAGTTTGCCAAGCAACACGGCCCCGATTCCTGCCATGCCAAAGGCGGATCCAAAGAAAAGTCCCGAGATCAACCCCACCCTTCCTGGCACCAGTTCGGTTGCATAGACAACGATCGCAGAGAAGGCCGATGAGATGATTAGTCCGATGATAACCGAGAGGATTATCGTGGTCTGAAGGTTTGCATAAGGTAGCGCCAGCGCGAACGGGGAAGTTCCCAAGATCGAAATCCAGATGACCTTTTTCCTTCCATAACGATCTCCCATCGGGCCTCCGATGATGGTTCCCAAGGCAACGGATCCCAGAAAAAGGAAGAGCATCATCTGGGATTGCTGTACCGAGAGATGAAACTTCCCGATCAGGTAGAAGATGTAGTAACTCGTCATGGAGACGAGGTAGAAGTTCTTCGAAAAAACCAGCGAGAGGAGGATAAGAAGCGAAAAGCCAACGGTCCTTCGAGGCAGAATCTGAAGTGGCGAGGTATGAAGGACCGGAGTTTTTCGTCCATGCTCAATTCGTTTCCTGTACCAGCTTCCAACATAGGCAAGGATTGTGATTCCACCCAGCGCAGCGAAGGAAAACCAGAGAATCTCATGCTGACCGTAGGGAACTACAATCAGTGCAGCCATCAGCGGACCGAGGGCAGATCCGGCATTGCCGCCGACTTGGAAGAGCGATTGCGCAAATCCATGACGACCTCCCGATGCCAGTCGTGCAATCCGTGAAGCCTCAGGATGGAAGATTGCAGAGCCCAGACCCACCATTCCGGCCGCTGCGATCACCGCTGGATAGTTGGTGGCAAGCGAGAGAATGATCAGTCCAAACAGAGTTAGTGTCATGCCGAGTGCCAGGGAATACGGCTTTGGTCTTCGGTCGGTGTAGAGTCCTACCACTGGCTGGAAAATCGATCCTGTTATCTGGAATGTGAGCGTGATCAGTCCGACCTGAGTAAAATTAAGACCAAATGATTTCTTGAGCAGCGGATAGATCGATGGAATCAGCGCCTGGATGGTGTCGTTGAGCAGATGTGAGCAACTCAGTGCGATTAGGATGGTCAGGAGGGCCTTTGGAGCCACGGATGATTCACGTCCTTCCGTTATCTGTTCCGACTGCTCGGCATCGGGACGATCTACTGCGTCGGCTCCAAATAACTGCGGGGCGTTTTCGGTTCCTCGTTGCATGACAACAATGGCGGTCTTACTCCATTTTTTCGCCCAATAATTTTCTCTGGCTCTTTAAAGGAGAGCCGTCCTGCACTGAACTTGGCAGCACATTAAAACTAGAACCTGACCCCAGCGCTCCAGAAGATGTTTTCGCTCCTTGTATCGGCGTTGCCTGCCGCGGCGTTGTAGAAGAGAGAAGTATTCCACCTCTTCGCGAACTCCACCGTGAAGCCGACGCCCGTGTAGAGCGTGTCCCTGATGGGGGCGGCACTCCAGTTGGAGAAATTGGGTGAGCCTCCGAGAGAACCGCTTATGGCATACGGGTTCTGCATGAACTCATGCTGCCAGCTCAGACTGAGCTGCGGTACCACAAGCACATTCTTGTTCACCTGCCAACTGTAGGCGGCGTGTGCCCCCAGACTGTAGATCAGGCTGCTGGTGTTCCAGCCGCCGGAGTTGAAGTCGAGGCTCTGGGCGCCGGTTTCGTTCACCGAATTAACCCCAAGGTAGGTATACTGGAGGCTGGTGGTGGGACCGAATGTCCAGTTGCCCCGCTTCACATCGTATCCACCGGCCAGCATCGTGTCGAGTTCCCCGGCTCCCGGAGAACTTGTGGCGGTGCGGTTGAAGGCGCTCGCATTAGTAACCGATCCAAAGGCGATATTGCGGGTCATGGCGTAGTTGTTGTATCCGCCTCCAGCCATGGCATCGGCATAGAAGCCCACCGCCTCGTTTTTCTCATTCTTCTGCCCGTAGGTTCCGAAGATTCCGAAGCGGGCGCTGTTGTTGATTAGGGAACTTCCTCCTCCGACCCCGCCGCCATTGTTAAACTTGGCATAGGTGCCCTCGTATCCGGCATAAATGCCGGTGCCGAAGTTTTCGTTCCACTTGTAGGTGAAGCCTGTGGTGATCCCGCCGCTCTCAAAGTTGTAGGTCGGCAGCATGTTGGCACTGGAGGACTGGGCGAAGATGCCGTTGCCGTCAACGAACATGCCCCAGTGGCTGTCAGATCCGGGACGCAGGATGTCCTTCTTGGCGTCCATAACCCCCTTGTCCCCGTCACCCTGACCTTCCATGACGAATGTATTGTCGGCAAAGCCGCTCATTGAGAAGCCGGTTCCAGCCACCCTCAGTCCCCAGAGACGCTGCACTAGTTCGCTGTTCTGGGCGTTGGCACTGTTGAATGCGATCGTGGCAAGCGACTGGTAGAGCGTAGGCATGATGGCGTTGAAGGCCTGGTTGTATTGGGAGGCCGAAAGGCTATCCAAGGCGGTAGAGACTACCAGTTTGTCTCCGCCTGTGGCAGGGATGAAGCTGTTAAGGGCGTAGGCAACATTACTCTGGTTGGCGTTGCCGGCCACCTGGGTGTAACTGGTTGGTGCGATCAGGACGGTTGCGGTGGGATCCCCAGCGAGCACCACCCGGGCGCGGAAGCCGACTGGAGTTTCAATGGAGGAGAAAGAGCCCGTGATCGAATTGCTTGTGCTCAAGAAGGTGTACTTGTCGCCGAAGTGCAGCGGGTATCCGTTGATCCCTTCGACGATCAGAGTCCCTCCAAGGGTAATTGTGCCGTTGATTACAAGATTACTGTACTGGCTGTCGCTCGAAACCATGAGGATGAAGGAACCTCCGGGAGTGATGGTCAGACTGCCGTTGAGTGTTCCTCCGGTGCCAGTGAGTGTTCCCCCGTTGGGAATGGTCAAGGACGGGGTGGTGAGGGTGCCGTTGAGGATGACGGTTCCGTTGTTGGTGGCCGTGACTCCTCCAGTGATGGTCAGGTTGCCTGAGGGGGTAATATTGAGCACACCGCTAGGCAGGAAGATGACATTTGGGTAGGTGCTTGTTCCGGAGACCGTCGTCACAGTATTGCTGGCGATCAGGCCGCTGGAACCTGTGATCCAGAGTGCGTTATTGCTGATGCTCAAGCTGTATCCGGTTACACCAAGTGCCGAAAAGTTGTTAGTAGTGTAGGCATTAGGGGTGCCCCAAGCCATGAGTTCGATGGGATTGGTGGATGAGAAGCTATCTCCGGTCAGGTTGAAGGTATTGGTGGGACCGCCCAGAGTGACAGCACCCGTCACATTGAGGTAGTTGGTTCCGAGGCCAGCGATAGCCACGTACGAACTGGTGGTAGTCCAGTTGAATGAAGTGATCGTTAGAAGGCTGTTGACAGATAGGGTGGCGCTGTTGGTCAAGGTCACGGCGCCAGTCCCCAGCGCATTGACGCTGTTGGCCTGAAGTGTGCCAGCACTTACCAAGGTGGGGCCGGAGTAGGTGTTATTGCCCGAGAGGATCGATACGCCGCTACCGATCTGCTTGAGGGAACCCGAGCCGGAAATGACACCGCCGAGTGACAGGGTGCCCGAGCTGTTCAGTACCAGCGAAGCGTTGTTTGAGATCGCGCTTGAGCCAAAGCCGACCGAAGAAGAACCGTTGCCAAGTTGAAGGACTCCACTACTGATCGTTGTGAGGCCCGAGTAGGTGTTGTTGCCGCTGAGGATGGAGGTGCCACTGCCGATCTGACTGAGGGAGCCCGAGCCTGAGATGGCACCGCTGAGAGTGAGGCCGGCCGAGCTGTCGAGCACGAGCGAAGCGTTGTTGGATATCGCACTTGAGCCAAAGCCGACCGAGGAGGAACCGTCCCCAAGTTGGAAGACTCCGTTGCTGATCGTTGTGAGTCCGGAGTAGGTATTGTTGCCCGTGAGGGTGGTGGTGCCCGTTCCGAGCTGGTTGACCGAGCCATTCCCGCTGATTACTGAGCCCAAGGAAACCGCATTGCTCTGGTTGAAGTTCAGCACGCCGGAACCGCTCCCGAAAGTGATGTTGGTGGCATTCAGTGTGCCCCCAGCTCCATCGGATCCATAGGTGCCGATATTGAGAGTTCCTGCAGAGCCGTTGGATGACGCAAGACCGATCGTCGTGGCGTCCACAGTGCCGCCGTTCGCCAAGGTCAGGGTGGCGCTGCCATTGTCTCCCACCGAGATGACCGCACTATTGCTCCAGAGGGCGCCTGCACCCGTAACCAAAACCGTGTTGTTCGAAGCGCCGTTCTCGCTCAAGTAGGTATTGCCAAAAGTAGTCAGAGTACCTCCGGTGGAAACTAGAAGGCTGTTGTAGGAGGAGTTGCTTCCCACAAAATACCCCACGGCGGTTCCTTGAGCCGTAAGGCTTGATCCCGTCCCGCCGATTGAAAGGCTATTGTTTGATCCACCAGAGAATCCAACAAAGACGTTTCCTCCGAGCACATGGCCTCCGTTGGTGATCTGCAAGCTGTTGTACGATGCCCCGTTTCCACCAACGCCGATCGAACCGGCGGTGTTGGTCTGAAGGTTCAGCGTGGCCCCGGTGACAATCACCGTGTTGCTGTTACCTCCGGAGTAGGAACCAATATTAAGGGCGTTTGCAGCGTTGATCCCGCCATTGGTAAAGATCAGTGTTGCGTTGTTATATCCTACTCCGTTGGAAACACCCACGTTAAGGCGGTTCGTGCTGTTGGAGATAGAGCCGGTGACATCCACGGTTCCCGCCGTGACATAGGTAAACCCGTTGTAGGTGCTGTTCCCGGAGAGCGTCGTCGTACCGCTTCCGCTGAAGGCAACGTTTCCAACCCCCGTGATGGCATTGGATAGAGTGCTAGCATCACCTCGGTCATAAGT
>Ga0007854_10000123_pt1 | contig 56694 bp, 57 predicted proteins | sample CryBogCBH12Aug08_FD_60382 | JGI IMG/M metagenome (GOLD analysis project Ga0007854, IMG submission 60382) | Freshwater microbial communities from Crystal Bog, Wisconsin, USA - CBH12Aug08 | ecosystem: Environmental > Aquatic > Freshwater > Lake | place: Crystal Bog, Wisconsin, USA | collected... | reverse complement strand
CCCATGAATTTTCAATCAGGTATCCTAGATAAATCAAGACTAGTCTCCAACATCCTCATGTTGGTACTTGTAGCCGGTAACATCTTCTTCAGTATCCAGTATACAGAAGGTATCAAACAACAAGCCGACTTAGCTGCATCAACCATAGACACCAGTGCTACACGTATACAGTCAGCTAGATTCATGAAGGAATTCGTTGATATTGTACTCAACACCACTGGTACCATCTCTCTAGATGACCGTGTCAAACTAGAGAATGATGTCCGTCAGATAGGTGACTCTGCTATCACTAGACAATGGACAGACTTCGTTAACTCCAAAGACGCCAAGACCGCTCAAGCTGGCGCTGTCAAACTCATGAGTATGGTGACGAATAAGATGCTTTAAAATTAATTTCAATAAAATGCCAACTACAGATAAACAATATCTTACTAATGAGAAGTATGCGGAATTAAAGAAAGAGCTCGACGTGCTTTTAACTGAACGCAGAAAAGAAGTTGCTGAAAGTTTGGAATATTCAAAGAAGTTAGGTGATCTTTCTGAGAATGCCGAATACCATCAAGCTCGTGAAGAACAGGCAGAAGTTGAGGAACGTATAAGATATATTGAGAATCTCTTAAAAAATGCTGTTATTACAGAAGCTACAACCAGTCCTATCATCACCGTTGGTTCCACTGTTCGTCTAGAGAAGGATGGTTCAGAAAATAAAATGTCACACCTTTATACTATCGTTGGTTCAGAGGAAGCTGATACTGCACAAGGCAAGATCTCAAACGTCTCACCATTAGGTTCAGCTCTCATTGGTCATAAAGAAGGTGATACTGTAAAAGTCCAGACTCCAAAAGGTACTATTGTCTATAGGATTGCAGCGTTGGCGTAATTTATTTAATTTATTTCAATTGCGAAATAGTGAGTTTAATTGTAAACTGGTGCCATGTCATCATCACTAGAAGAGCTTCGTAATATTCGTCTCGCAAAACTTGAGCTTATTAAAAAGGTGGGTATGAATCCATATCCAGCCAAGGTTCCTAGGGATTTTTGTCTGTCTGATGCAAGGAAGAATTTTGCTGAATATGACGAAAAGGGTTCTGGTAAGGAAGCCGGTAAAGCCGTCTCTCTCGCTGGTCGTATTATGGCTATTCGTGGACAAGGAGCTATATTGTTCGTTGTTTTAGATGATGGTAAAGCTACTTTTCAGGCAGTTATAAAGAAGGATGTATTAAACTCTGAAGACACTTCAACTGCAAAAAATGCTTCAATGAATTTTAATTTTTTCACTGAGGTTGTTGACATTGGTGACATATTAAGTGTTACTGGTACTTTTTTTACAACACAAAGAGGTGAACCAAGTATACTGGTGACATCATGGACGATGGCCTCAAAGTCTCTATTGCCTCTACCAGAAAAGTGGCACGGTATCACTGATCCAGATGAAAAACTTCGTAAGAGATATTTAGATTTTATAATGGATAGTGAGATCCGTGACATGGTTTATAAGAAATCAAAGTTTTGGGATGTTACTAGGAATTTTATGAAAGATCATGGTTTCTTAGAAATAGAAACACCAACTATTGAAACTACTACTGGCGGTGCAGAAGCTACACCTTTTAAAACTCATCATAATGATTATGATCTTGATGTTTTCATGCGTATATCAGTCGGTGAACTTTGGCAGAAAAGACTCATGGCTGGTGGTTTTCCTAAGACTTTCGAAATAGGCCGCATTTATCGTAATGAAGGTTCCAGCCCTGAACATGTCCAAGAATTTACCAACCTTGAATTCTATTGGTCATATGCTGATTATGAAGATGGTATGAAGTTCGTCATAGAATTATATAAAAAAATTGCTACTGAAGTTTTTGGTACAACAAAATTCACTGCTCGTGGACACAGTTTTGATTTGGCAGATGAATGGGTGAAGATTGATTATTCAGAAGAAATAAAGAAGCAAACAGGTGTAGATATAATAGAAGCTTCTGATGCTGAAATAAAAAAGAAATTATCAGCACTCAAAGTTTCTTATGAAGGTGCGAACAGGGAACGTCTAGTTGATACTCTTTGGAAATATTGCCGTAAGAATATTTCGGGTCCTGCTTTTGTGGTGAATCATCCAACCCTAGTTGCACCACTCGCTAAATCAGTTATGGGTATAGATGGAGTCGCTAAACCTGTGGTACAAATGTTTCAACCTCTTATAGCGGGTAGTGAGATTGGTCGTGGCTATTCTGAATTGAATGACCCTATCGATCAAAAAGAACGTTTTGATACACAGAAAAAACTTTTAGAAGGAGGTGACTCCGAGGCTATGATGGCAGATGATGAATTCGTTGAGATGCTTGAACATGGGATGCCACCAACATGCGGTTTTGGTTTTGGTGAAAGATTGTTTGCAATACTAGCTGATAAGCCTTTGCGTGAGACTCAATTGTTCCCATTGATGAGACCAAAGAAATAAATTCTAAATTTAAAATCACAATTTCCAAATAAGAGGTTTTGTTTTCGTTTGGAAATCAGTGCTTATAATTTGTCATTAAATTGAGATGTGCACCTGTTATCCACAGGTGTTTTTGCATGCAAAAATATATGAAGTGGTGTAAAATGGTAGACAAGTGGGAAGAAGTAGGAAATTGGAGAAAGTTGCGCTTTATGCAAAATTTTTACCAACCGAAAAATCTCTCACTATAAAATTATATGCTCATAGGAGAACATCAGCATACATTCGACGACAAGAGTCGTATTTCACTCCCAGCCAAATTCCGCAAGGAGTTGGGGTCGAACGTCGTGATTGCGCCAGGCATAGATAATTGTCTGTTCGTGTTCACGATCAAAGAGTGGAGTAATTTCGCAGAACGCTTGTCGATGAATAACAATGCTTCGATGTTGCGAACGGACAACCGAAATTTCAACCGCTTGATTATCGGACGAGCGGTTGAAGTGGGGGTTGATTCTATCGGTCGCATCCTAGTACCAGAGCATTTAAAGCAACATGCAGGACTAAAAGTATCCGCAACGATCATTGGCGTTATGAATCGCCTCGAGATCTGGGATTCAGAAGTTTGGTCAGCATATAGGACAGAGTTTGGTAAGAAGACTGATGTCATAGCAGAGAAGCTATCATCGGCCGGAGTCATTTAGATTAAGTATGAGTGAGATCAAAGATACAAGCAAAGTCACAGGTATAGATTTGATTGCTAATGATCGTAGTGTTCACGTTCCAGTTCTTTTACATGAAATAATAGCTGCGTTCAGACCAAAATATGATTGGTATTTAGATGGAACTTTAGGTGGTGCGGGACATGCTCTTGTACTAGCTGAACAATTTGAAAAACATAATGACAGAAAATTAAATATCATCGGTCTTGATCGTGATCCACAAGCCATAGCTAGAGCGCATAAATTATTAAAAGAAAAGACGAACAGATTGATCCTTGAGAATGAAGATTATCGAAACTTAGATAAGGTTCTCGATAAACATCATATTCATGCAGTAAATTTTATCCTTCTAGATCTGGGTATATCTTCAGATGAGTTGGACAATTCTGGTAGAGGATTCACTTTTCAGAAAGATGAGCCACTATGGATGACGATGGGAGATCCTACGAATTATCCTTTTACAGCAAAAGATATTGTGAATAATTGGAAAGAAGAAGATATTGCAAATGTAATATTTGGCTATGGGGAAGACAGATATGCAAGAAGGATAGCAAAACATATTGTGAGTTATCGTCAGAAGAAAAAAATAGAGACGACGATGGAGTTAGCGGAAATAGTGAAGGGTGCAGTACCACATTTTAAGAAATTTGGCTCTTCATTTAGTAAGAAATCGATTCATCCAGCTACTAAAACTTTTCAAGCATTGCGCATAGCGGTAAATGATGAATTGGGGGCATTGAAAGAGGGTTTAAATAAAGGATTTGAAAGATTGAATCATGGTGGACGTATGGCGGTTATATCATTTCATAGTTTAGAAGATCGAATAGTTAAAGAGTTTTTTAAAGAAAAAAAAGATATTGGTCAAGGAAACATTTTAACAAAGAAACCAACCACAGCAGGACCTCAAGAGCTAGCAGAGAATCCAAGATCGAGAAGTGCAAAATTGAGGGTAATAGAGAAAACAGTAAACAGTAAACAGTAAACGGTAAACGGTAAACAGAGAACAGGGATTAATAAAAATTAACAATAAATAAAATGACAAAAGCAATCGCACAGACATATACGACAATACACTCATATCGCGTTGTGATTATGCGCATGCTTTGCGTCAGTTGTGCCGTGGCTACAGTTTGGTATGGAGTAAACGTCTTTGAGGCAATCTCAAGAACTATCGCAGCTGAACATCTTTCAGCTACTGCTGATACTCTCAGTAACTCAGTCAACGATCTCGGTTCTCAGTATATAAAATTGGCAAATCTAGCTTCACCAAGTGCACTAGCGTCACACGGTATGACTGTAGCTGGTGTCACTGCTTATATTCCTCGCACAGCTTCGCTTGGCAGTGTCGCTCTTTCGAGTCATGAATTCTAAGGTTAAATGGCGTATTAGGTTTGTCTTGGTAGGCACAATTGCTTTTGCTTGTGTCATAGTTGGGGCTCTGTACAAAATGCAGGTTATAAATGGTCATGTCTATGCTGGAAGAGCACAGACTCAGTATGCTAAACCATCAGTTTCTATCTTTGATCGCGGTTCAATATTTTTTTCAGCTAAAGATAATTCTCATGTTGTAGCCGCTTCTATTACTCGTGGCTATTTCATATATCTAAATCCAAAGTTGATAGTTGATGCACCACAGACTCTGCAAGCACTATCGCAATATTTAACTGTAGATAAAAATTTATTTAAAAAAGATGTAAATTCATCAGGTTCATATGTTGAATTGGTTCATAAACTCGCCGAGCCCGTTGCGAATCAAATTCAAGCATTGAAACTAACTGGTGTTGGTGTAGCAGCGGAAGCGTGGCGTTCATATCCTGGTGGACAATTGGCCGCACAGACACTTGGTCTTATCGGAGAAGCGGCGGCTGATACTGGTACTAGTACTGTTGGTACGATCAAGGGTCGTTATGGTATTGAGAGATATTATGATTCTATTTTGAGTAGGCCTAGTCAAGGCTCAACCGTGAACGTCTTTGCTGATCTTTTTAGCGGATTCGGTTCAGTATTTGGTGCTGATGATGTAGTACATGGAGATGTTGTGACTACAATAGAGCCAACTTCACAGGCTTATCTAGAAAAAGTTTTAGCTGATACAAGTGCACAGTGGCATCCAGATGCTATCGGTGGAATAGTTATGGATCCACAGACTGGTGATATCGTAGCTCTTGGTTCTTTGCCAACATATGACCCAAATAATCTTTCTAAAATATCAGATGTTTCAGTCCTCTCAAATCCTCTAGTCGAACATGTTTATGAAATGGGATCGATCATGAAGCCACTCACGATGGCTATGGGTATTGATACAGGTGTCATCACAAAAGATTCTACTTATGACGATGTCGGTTGTATGACTTTGGATAAGAAAAAGATTTGTAACTATGATGGAAAAGCTCGTGGAGTTATACCTATGCAACAGGTTTTGAGTCAGTCTTTGAATATGGGTGCATCGTACATCGCTCTTAAAGTCGGTAAGGATAATATGTCAAAATATTTTATTAATTATGGGCTAGGTTCGACTACCGGTATAGATTTACCAAATGAGGGAACGGGTATCATCAGTAACTTAACAAAGATTGGAAAAGATATTGACGTTGCTACAGCCTCATACGGTCAGGGTATAGCTGTATCACCGGTTGAGATGGCGCGTGGGCTTTCAGTTTTGGCAAATGGAGGATATCTGGTAACACCACACGTGGCAAAAGAGATAGATTATCTGGATGGTAATAAAAAAGTTTTATCTTGGCCAAAACAAGGACCGGTCTTGAAACCACAAACCGTTGCTGACGTTGATTCTATGTTGGTGACTGTGGTTGATACAAAACTTGCCAATGGTGCGGTCAAAATGGGTAATTATACTATTGCCGCTAAAACCGGCACGGCGGAAGTGGCAGATCATGTTCATGGTGGTTATTATAAAGATAGATATCTTCACTCATTTTTCGGTTTTTTTCCTGTTAATAATCCAAAATTTATTATTTTCCTTTATCAGATTTATCCGAAGGGAGCTGAGTATGCTTCTGCTACTCTCACACAACCATTCGACGACCTAGCAAGATTTCTGATAAACTACTATAGTATTGCTCCGGATCGTTAGATTAGAAAAGGGTAATCTGTAAACAGTAATCAGTAAACAGAAATGCAATTAATTAAGAAGCTAATCATATTCATACTCACACTTGAGTCACGACTTATCATCAAAAGATATAAGCCTTTTATAGTTGCCGTGACTGGCAGTGTTGGTAAAACGGCGACTAAAGACGCTATTTTTTGTGCACTTTCATCTCTTGGACATATACGAAAGACAGAGAAAAGTTTAAATAGTGAGATAGGTTTACCTCTGACTATTATAGGAGTACCAAATGCCTGGAAGAGTTTAGGTGGTTGGATTAAAAATATTTACATTGGACTTGAGATTATCTTTGCCAGAAAATCAGAGGTTAAATATCCAGAAATTTTGGTTTTAGAGATCGGTGCTGATCACCCAGGTGATATAAAAAAAGTTGTGAAGTGGTTACGTCCAGACATAGCTGTTATCACTAGAGTTGGAGATAAACCGGTCCATGTTGAATTCTTCGATTCGCCACAGCAGGTATTTGAAGAAAAGTCAGCACTGGCTTATGCGGTTAAGCCTGGTGGTGCAGTAGTTTTATTTGCTGATGAGCCTAAGATAGTTGAATTGGGAGAGCAAATAAAAAAGGAATTTAAAGAAAAAAATAAGGATATTTCAGTCACAACTTTTGGTGTATCCGAGCTAGCTTCGATAAAAGGTTTGAACTATAAAGTTAATTATGAAAATAATGGACCAACAGGATTCACATTTGATGTGAATGCCGATCAAAAAAATATTTCGATGAAAGTTAATAAAGTGATCGGTCAAACTTTTATGTATCCAATATTGGCAGGGGTAGCTGTGGCAAAAGTTAAGGGAATAGATGTTGATACTATAATAAATAGTGTATCAAAATATGAGGCACCAAAGGGAAGAATGAATATTATTGCAGGGATCAATGGTTCAACTCTGATCGATGATACTTACAATTCTTCACCGGATGCCGTTGTCGCCGCTCTTGAGTCTTTGAAGAGTCTGGAGTGTTCGGGACGCAAGGTGGCGGTACTTGGAGACATGATGGAGTTGGGTCAATATTCGGCCGAGGAGCATAGAAATATTGGTAAGATCATTTCTGGTTATGCAAATATTTTGGTGACTGTTGGCCCAAGAGCAAAGGCTATAGCCGATGAGGCATTGGCTTCTCTTATGAATACTGAGTCGATCAGTTCGTATTCTTCTTCTGTTGAAGCAGGTGAAGCTTTGGTAAATGTCATCAAGACAGGGGATATTGTTTTAATAAAAGGATCACAATCAGTGAGGATGGAGAGGGTAACAAAGATCTTGATGAATGATCCAGCAAGAGCTACAGAGTTACTCGTCCGCCAGGAAAAAGAATGGCTTGAGAAAAAGTAATTTTCGTGTTACTTTATTTGAGCTCGTGTATGCGTATTTGAAGTTATAAACGGCCCTATCGTCTATCGGCTAGGACACCGCCTTCTCAAGGCAGTAAGCAGGGTTCGACTCCCTGTAGGGTCACATCTGAAATGTACCCCATAAAGTGGACACGTACATTACTTTCTTTTGTTAAAATTAATAGTAATTAACAAAAGAAATATGAGAACAATATTTTCAAAAGAAGAGGTAGTTGAATTTAGTAAACATCCTTGCGTTTTTCATGTGAGTGAAAGATCGATCCATTATACATATGAATTCAAGAAGCGTGCTATGGAGTTACATGCAGAAGGGGCGCAACGTTCCTCTGTGGTCAGGCCGGCATTGCGGAAAACATCATTGAGAATTCCACCGCATATTTGCAGAACTGGCTGGAGCAGTTGCAAAACGACAAGACGCTGATTGTTCAGGCCGCAGCGCAGGCGCAGAAAGCAGCGGACTTTATTCTTGGACATTCATTCAGTGAACCAAACGAAACGGCGCAGTCTTGAACTGCCCATCACCCCCTTGCGAAAATCGCAGGGGGATTTTTACTTGCTAAAAATCTTCACATTGATAAAAAAAATCGCGTCACCCGTTTTAGGATGACGCAATGGTGTATGAATCAATCATACGTGTCTGATTTCGTAACAGATTCTCTTAATTGCTCGCCAAAGAATTTCTCCGTGAGGCGATTAAGTATGGTTTTCTTGTTTGGGGAAGCCATGTAGAAGCCGATGAGAATACTCAACACTACCAATAGAATATTAATTATTAAGTTCTGCATATTTTTTCCGTAGTTTTATCATCCCCAGCGATGACGAAAGTTGATTGTGGGTAGGCAAAACACTGAAAGTATCGCCATAGCCTAGAAACGCCGATTATTCAGCGTCTTTAGGCCGTGGCGGTTGCAGAAAATCTATCGAAGACCAACTCTTTCTGTGTGTAGTATAGCACTATAAGTATGTGGTTGTCAATACCTTGCAAGCGGATTAAAACCCACGCTGCCGCACACTGCCGCTTCGTCTATCCTGTTGGTTCGTTTCTGCATTAATGAACAATCAATACCTCTTTTCAGTCGTAATAATTTTGACACCCGGTCGGCGACTTCCTATGTTTTAATCATGGCTCAAGAGAATGTTGCCGAAACAAGTATTTCCGAGAAATCGGAGCGATTGGTTCAGTGGTTTTTTGCAGCAGTCGGCCTAATTTATGGTTGCGGCTTTTTGATTGTCTTCACTTTTTTTAAGGGTTTTGGGGTGGATTCTGCGGATTTTGTCGAAGCAAAATATATACATGTTGGTTTTTTATTTTTTATGGCCTGCCTTGTTATCGCAGTGCCGTTGTGGTGGCTCTTGTGGCCACTGAGATCAAAAGTCCCAGAAGGGTTTTCAATAATGATTCGGAAAGGATTTCAGAAGCGGTTCGTATTTGGCCCCAAAATTGGGACGAAGCAACAAAAGACACCGATTTTGAGAAGTTAACAGGCCCTACTAGAATGTGGCAAACCCTAAAACGCTAATCCCTCAAGAAGAGATGCGTTTATCCGTATGTAAATTTATCCTTTTTTGTCCATATTCATTTGAATTTATTTTATTTGTTAAATCACCTTTCTTTAATAAACGCCTCTTGCTGCCTGATGTCAACCACCAGCGCCGAGGAACGCAAACAATACCAAACCCTCTTTTCCCCGCAAGACATAATTGATTTTTTAAATCAACGCTAGACTCCGCTCCAACAATCACCGAGCTACCCCGCCTGTCTGGGAAAAAATAATGTGCAAGACTGTCGCTTGGCAACATTATTTTTCCTGAAACGATTTATCCTACCACCTTTTTGACAGCTCGCCCACTATCGGAATTCAATAATAAATGTTCTAATTTTTTTAAAATTGCCTGTTTTTGGAAATTTACCGTCTCATTTTTTTAGACAGCCAAAAACTTTCCCACTAGACTCGTTTGCTATGCGTCGCTTTTCTGGCAACAAACTGGAACTCGGCATCGTGGATGGCAAAGGCGTCCCCCTCGAAAGGCACGTACAGATAGTTCCTAGTATACTAGGAACTAGGAACTTTATTTGGTTTATGTTACAATTATGGCATGGAACAAAAGACATCTGAAAAAATTATTAAATATATTAAAAATAAGGGTCAGGCTACAGGAAATGAACTGACACTGTATTTTGGTATCACTTCTCGAGCTATTAGAAAGCAATTGAGCTCACTTCAAGAGCAAGGTTTGATATATAAAATTGGTAGACCACCGAAAGTCTTTTATCTTATTTCCGAAGATAATGTCAAAAAGGAGGATAATAATGTAGACGAGAAGACTAAGAAAATCATTGATGAGAATTTTCTCAGTATTACTGCTTCTGGTGAAAGACAAGAGGGATTTGAAGGCTTTATAAACTGGTGTCTCAAAAGAAATGATCCTCTTGAAAAGACAGCTAAAGAATACGTTGAAACTCTCAAAAAATACAAGCGATACAAAAAGGATGGATTGATAAATGGTATGCATAAAATAAAAGGTACTTTTCCCGATACGGCTGTAGATAAGCTTTTTTATCTTGATTTTTACAGCATCGAACGTTTCGGTAAAACCAAGCTTGGACAACTTCTTCTATATGCAAAGCAAAGTCAAAATCGAGGATTGATAAAAGAGCTTGTTGATCAGATACGTCCTCAAATAGAGGAACTTATTAAAAAATATCAGATTGAGGCAGTGAGCTTCATACCGCCAACAGTAAAACGCGAAGTTCAGTTGATGAGAGAGCTTGAAAGACAACTTCATCTTACTAATCCAAAAGTATCACTCGTTAAAGTAAAGACACCTGTCATTGTTCCTCAAAAGACCCTTAATAAACTTGATGATCGTATTGAAAATGCAAAAAGAACGATTATGGTAGATGAGACAAAGAGGTTCAAGACTATTTTGCTTATAGATGATGCTTTGGGTTCAGGTGCAACTATAAATGAAACAGCAAAGAAAATAAAGAACCAAGGGCTTGCCGAGACGATTATTGGGCTAGCTATTACAGGAAGCTTTAGTGGATTTGAAGTTATTAGTGAGGTATAGTGGCACACAGATTATATTAGCAAAGGGTTATGAAAATAACTATTGTAGATGATGAAGTAAGCCCTCTACCTCGTGAGGTTGAAAGAGTGGTATGGCAAGGTGTAATGGATGCAAAAGATCGTCTTGGAGAATCAGGTTCGCTCATCGAGGTAATCCGTATTGCACGAATCAATGCTACCCCTTGTATTGAGGTCAAACTTGTTTTTGATAGCACAATCGGGGTTGATAGTGGTGTATCGCAAATACTGTCAGCCTTTAACTTTGACTACAAGGAACACGAGACAAACCTCGCTGAAGCTCTCTCCAATAAAATCGTTCGTGCTTTTCAGTTTCGTCTGGCCAAGCAGGTGCAATTGATTGAACAACGGAAAGAGAAACTCAGCATTGTCTTGGCTGAGCTTGGAATGAAGGAACGGGTATCAGGTAATGATATTCGTTGCGGAGATTGTGGCAGAAAGTTGGAGAAGATCAGTGGCCCGTCTAAATTTGAGTGTCCACACTGCCGTCTCAAGAACCCAGATTGTCCAAAATGCGGTCAGATAACTACGCAGTATGGTCTAATCTTTAAATGTTTCAACTGTGGCGAGGAAGTCGGCACAGGGACATAATCGTAAACTAAGACAAATTATAATCTTTATCACATAACACTCTCTTTGCTTTGGCTTGGAGGGTTGTTTTTTATTTCATCAATACACCCAATTCTTGGATACTGCTTTTGATATATTCTTTGTATCCAACCAGTTCTGAAAGCCAGCCTAATGGGTCACATATTTTTGGAGGCTATAAATATAGGTTTTAAAAATATGAGATTATAGTTTTCAGAACTTTCTAGTAATTTTAAATATGTTATATTTAGTCTCATGAAGCATCAACACATTCAAACGGCACTAGAGACAAAATTTGGAAGTTTTTTCATTCGAGTTTATTCTGATGCTTTCGGAAAAGAGACGATAGTATTACGAACACAAAACTTTGATCCTTCTCAACCTGTTTTAGTTCGTATCCATAGTGAATGTATTACTGGAGACACTTTTGGTAGTCTACGTTGTGATTGTGGTGAACAGCTACATCGATCTATTGAGCTTATAGAAGAAAGTGGTAATGGGGCTTTGATTTACCTACGCCAAGAAGGAAGAGGTATTGGTTTGTTTGAAAAGATACGTAGTTATGAGTTACAGAGAAAAGGTTTTGATACCTTTGAGGCTAACGTTATTTTGGGACACAAGCCAGATGAGAGAAGCTATGAGTGGGCAAAGATAGCTCTCGACGATTTAGGTGTAAAACAGATTAAACTAATTACGAATAATCCATCAAAAGTTTCAGAAATAGCGAAACTTGGCATTACGGTTATTGATAGAGTACCTATCGTCATCAAGAGCAACAAGTATAATCAAAAGTATTTTGATGCAAAGCGTGATAAATTCAAGCACTTTTTCAATAAAGAAGTTAGTTATTATTTTTATCAGTTCCACGCTGATAAGCCAGAACATGTGCAAGCCATAGGTGAATTTTTAAGAGATAACAAACGTGATCCGCTTTTGAAGATTTGTGTTGGTGTTTCAGCTAATCATCAGACATTAAGTGATGAAAAAGCACTCGAACAAATAAAGCTAATCTTTCAAACTTGTGAGTTTTATGAAGGATTTGTTCCTATTTTACATTTCTCATTTAAGAACTCTTCAGAACCGAAGGAAGATATAAAGGCAATTCATAAAAAGATGCCGTTTGTTGCGTACCTTCAAACAAATGATGTAGCACCTCATGATATTGAAACTATAAATCTTGCTTGCAAAACATTCTTAGCGGATGTGCCACTATTTGATGATAATTTTGCTCTTGTACATGAGAAGAGTTTTAGGGATACAATCACAAAAAATAAAGCTTTCGTTCTTCTTGATAATAGTAAAGGCACAGGAGTAAGAGAGTCAAAGGAAAATTTAATGAAGAGGATAGATACTCTGCTCGGTTATGGTATGAATGACATTGCGATTTTTGGTGGTTTTGGTTCTGATGATTTGGATACCTATTTCGAATTACGTAGACATTATCGAATAAATTTCTCCATAGACGCAGAAACTAAATTGAAGACTGATGGTCAAATCGATATTGAAAAGACCAAAAATTACTTAAGACAACTACTCCGTTTTGATGACCCTAAAGAAGCGGGTGTTGAACAATCAAGAACCTTTTTACAACAGAACCAGGCTGCTGATTGGACTACGGTAAACATTGGTGGAAAAGATTTTGTTGTGCACCCCGCAGTATTCAATCCAGGATCGTTTCCTTCAACTCGTTGGTTTGCAGATTTTGTGCGTGGATACGTTAAGAACCAGGGTGATTTCTGTGAGGTTGGTTGCGGTGCAGGGGTAATAAGCTGTCTAGTTGCAATCGCAAATCCTACTCTGAAAATTGTCTCAACCGATATTAACCCTTTTGCAAGTGAGACAACAAAGCTTAACGTTGAAAAACTCAAACTATCTAATCGAATAAAAGTCTTCGAGGGTGATGTGCTTGACGGAGTAAATAAAGACCTGAAGTTCGATACTATTTTCTGGGCATTACCATTTGGATTTCTAGACCCTGGGGCAAAGGTAGATTTTCTTGATATGCAACTCTTTGATCCTGGCTATCGAGCAACTCGTAAGTTCCTTATGGAAGCAAAAAAACACCTCAAGCATAATGGTTCTATATTACTAGGTTTCTCTGAAGATTTAGGGCATTTTGATTTGCTTCAAGATATAGCACGTGAAGCGGGTGTTACTTTTGAAAAAGTTGCTGAAACAATAATGAAAGAGAAGGAAGAAGTTGCCTTTGAGGTTCTAAAGGGCACTTACATCAAATAATGCACGTGTGAACGTTGTGAACTTATTTGACCAACACACTCAATTCCTGAATACTCGATTTGATATATTCTTTTTTAATATATGTGTTGCACTTCAACGTTGAATTTATATGGTTCTATAGTGTGTTGACTTAAATAAGCATTGGTATATTGTTAAGAGTAGTAAATCTTTAACAAAAAGGAATATATGAAACTGATGCGGTATGACCGTATCCCGCGGAGGTATCATCTCCGTTGGGACAGTAATCATGGAGTAATCGTGATTCAAGTTCATCGCGATTGCCTTCATTTCGTCAAGGTCATTTCCAAAGATGCACCTTGGGTTCAGAATATAATCCAAACACATGATTTGGACACCTTATTCGACTCGTTCTCAGGTGACCTTTCTGGCAATTCATTTGGTTTTAATAACACGCTCCAGAAAATTAATGAGGCGGGTGAATATCTTGAATTTCAGGTATCTCTGCCCCAGATTAAAATCCCAACATGCTTTGAGTGTCAGGAATGTGCTGGCACTGGCAAAGAAATTGACGGATATCGGGAAGGGGACAAGTGTCTACGTTGTGATGGTGAAGGCATACGCAGTGTATATGACTGGCGTTCAGCCTATACAGTCACATCTAGCCTAGGTCTGTTATTTACAGTTCTGGATTTTGACGAGGAGACTTCTGCAAAGGAGTCTCAAGATGTCACTATCTCTGTCATAGCTCGACATGGCGATCATGGTAGTTCAATTGATGGATATTTTGGGGTTGATTTTTTAGATTACATATCTTCAAATCCGTTTGAGTTGAAGCGTGTGATTTTAAAAAACGTTCTCGAAGCCATGGCAAGCTCCCAGGAAAAAATGTTTCTCGATGGGCTTGCACATGCCCGTGGTGAAATCCGTGTTGACCATAGTTCTAGTTCCATTGGACTGACTGTTCCAGGAGATGCTTGTGGGATCAATACTGGTTTTCATGAACGTCGTCCTGGTGAGGGTCGTGAGTTTACTTGTCATAATGTGGACAGTCCACTTCAGGCACTTACATTACTGGCCGGTCTTGCCTCACTTGTTGGTCAAACCAGTTTCTATATTGATGGCAAGAGAAATATATCGGTGCCTGTCGGATAATAGTTCTTTTAGTTTTCACAAAGCGGTTGGATTTATTCGATCGCTTTTTTATTTCCTCGAACATGCGAACTTATCTAATCAATATTCCCAACTCCTGAATACTTAATCTGATATACTCCTTATGCTTCACCAGTTCTGAAAGCCAGCCTAATGGGTCACATCGGTGAATGTGTGAATGTTGTTGACTTCGGTGGTATACTTATCCATTATGACAGAGGCACTAAAAGTAAAGTTGTTTAAAATAGCTGAGGATAGGCAGATAAAAACTGACCCGTCCCACGATTTCCAACACATACGAAGAGTACTAAATTTGGCTATTAAAATTGGTAAAAGTGTTAAAGCAGATTTGGATATCCTGATTCCAGCAGCCCTTTTTCATGACATAGTTGTCTATCAAAAAGATTCTCCCAAAAGTAAAGGTGAATCAGATGAGAGTGCGGAAGTTGCTGCAGAAGTGTTAGGTAACATCAAGAGTTATTCAAAGGAAAAGATTGGGGCCGTAAAGATTTGCATAAGTGAATGTTCGTTTTCCAAAGGAATAATACCCAGATCATTAGAATCTAAAGTCCTCCAAGATGCCGATCGTCTTGAAGCTACCGGTGCTATTTCAACAATGAGGACATTTTCTTCTTGTGGACAAATGAATCGCCCCTTGTATGATCCTGATGACCCACTTTGTGAAGATGGTCATCAACAGTTTAAATCCGGAGTAGATTTATTTTATAGTAGGTTGCTGATAGTAGAGAAAACTATGCACACAAATTTAGCAAAAAAGATAGCTAGGTCTAGGACGAAATTCTTAGAGACATTCCTCGTTCAACTTCGGAATGAATTAATTGAGTCTGATATTATAAGCCAATAAGGATTTTCCTAATTCAAAAGTCCTAGTAGGAGATATCCATAATTTACCGTTTGAGAATAAATCTTTTGACTCATTGGTTTGTAATCGTGTTTTGGATTACAACGATGATGAAGGTCTAGAAATAGCATTCACTGAGATCGAACGTGTAGTTAAAAATGGTGGTCTGGTTTTAATCACTGTTCGTTCTGTATCACAACAACCAAAACCAGGGGAGGTCTTAGTAACTGAACTGAAAGCAGAATTACAAGCTATCTTAAAAAGGTTGGCTTAATAAGCCGAATCCACTGAAGAGATTGTTTGACATATTAGTATAATGTATGATACAGTTAAAATAATAAATAAGATCATTGAGAAAACTAGTTAAACCAGTTGAAAGTAATTTTAAGTAGGAAAATCTTTGCCTCTTTAGAGTTACTTTTAACTAAATAATAACAAAAAAGAAAGGTGTTTATGACAAAGAGTGAAATTATCGAGGCAATCGCCTTATCGGATGTTCCACCAGGTTCTAAACTGGCAGAATACAAAGTTGGTGACCTTAATGTATCTCAATTCAGTGGTGCCAACGCCATGGGTGCAATGAAGCTTTTAATGGCAAGGCAGATTGTTGATGAGTTGACTGCGGAAACTGTTGAATTTCCTGATACACCTAACACAGACTTATTACAACGTTTGTATGAAGCATTCCTTAATTACAATACTAACTTGCTCATCTCAAGCACTATGGAAAGTGTAGATGATGAAATCAAGATGAGTCATTGTCACATGGTTCTTCGTCTACGCGACATCAGTAAGCGTCTGAATATTCCATTCACGGAACCAGATGATAATATCCTAACCTGATTAGTTACTACATCCAGCGATTCAAACTCGCTGGTTTTTTATGTTATTATTATCTTGAGTCAATAAGTTAATAAAAATATGATTTACGATATTCTTATACCATCAATCGTTGTTATCGCTTTATTTTTCTTGTTCGTGCAAAAAAGACGCAAGAGATTGTAGATACGATAAAGATACTCATTATTGACTACAGACAATCTTTTTTGCTTATTCTTGATAGTAAGTGGTTATACGGTACTGTTTTATTTTTTGTACTAGGTGATTTGATTGTTAAAATACCACAATTAATTAATTCAAGGATTGTTTTTAATCAATTAGCTGGAAATGATATATTTCAGAATGCGCTTGACTATTACTCACAAACAACATTTTCTGAAAAAATATATCTTGCAATTCAATCAATTCATCCTTTGGGTTTATTGGATTCGATGACTTTTATGAGGATTTTGTTTAGTTTAGCAGCTCTTATTATAGCTTTTATTATTTTCTATAGAAAAATTAAACCTTTGCGCACGACAAGCTTTTTCAGGAAAATATCACTTTATTCTTTATCTGTCTTCTTGCTTAGTATACTTTCGGGTATAGTGACTTACTTCTTTATCAAAAATGATGTAGTACTTATGTTGAGTGCAGTAGTTGGTATAATTAGTTTTACTCTACTCGTCACTCTTTTACAGACGACGATCGAAGCACTTTTCATTTCATTGTTGTCATTATTATTAAAAAGGGAAATATTCTCCATTATTTCACTATCAGAAATTTCAGCAAAGTTTATTAAGCCATTATTTGCATTTAACGCTATTACGATTTTTATTTCGGGGACTTTTATATCTAACCTTATAATGTTCCCAGATTACATACATAAATTTATACCAGATGTTCTTGATTACACTGTGGAAAGTCTTACTGGTTTGATGTTAAATATAGGTTGGTTCGTAGCTTATTTCCATTTAATATTTATAATTGCATTCATCCTTACTCCAATTGTAATTTCTGTCACTTCTCATAAGAAAATCATTCCTATTCTAAAAGAAAGTTTTATTATTATCCGACGTGAATTAAATTATTTTTTATCACTCATAATCTGGACATTACTGGTTTTGTCTATATTAATTACACTCTCCAATCTTATCAATCCTGTACATTACGAATATCCTGTAATGATAGATATAATTCAGGTTGGGATTTATAATCTTCTATATGTACTTACAATAATGACCTTCTACGTCACAGCATTTAAGAAAATTCTAAGTTTGTCCAAAAAATATTAGATCTGATATTGTATTGTTGCCAAATTAATCATATCTGTATTATAATTGGATCCGGATCGTATCCCTCAAAATTATGAATGATACTGAAACTCCATTGGTTGACGTTAGGGTCAATGTAAAAAATGGGTCGCATCTGTATAAGTTCTATCTAGGACTTCGTGCGTCGGTATTAAGCCCGTTCAATGAATGGGTCACAGGAGTGGCTGTCGGACACACGCCGACATTTGAAGAAAAACTCTTCCACTTCATAACTCACGGAGGCCTCGCATCTTATCGCAGGCGCTTCTACGAGGAAAATCCTGGAGTGATGTTCGTTCAATGACGACTCCATGTTTTCAAAACAAACATAAATTTAATCACAAGCGGGTATCATTTATCCGCTTTTTTATTTCCAGAGTAAGAAAAATGGTCGAATACTGAAGAGTACTCGACCATTCTGAGAATGATTGTATAGCCATGATAGCACCAAATATTTCACCAGACTCCCGGCGACAGTTTGAGCCACTCTTCTCTTTTTTGTAGCTCCATAGCGATGCCACGATCATGGCAAGTATAAGTATTTCGCACACACCGAATCCAATCATGTGGCGCATAGTGATATGTAATTCCATATTTTAGTTCTTTTCGTATTAAAGCACTATATATGATATTTGTCTATAGGTGACTAAATTTATTATCTGATATCATGTGTCTAATAATATTTTATGTTAGTAGCATCAATTTTAGGTTTTGGCATAGGTATAAACCAGTTCATTCATATCTGGAAACAAAAGACACCTGCCTCAAAGCCAGTTCCTGCACCAGTCGTTGCACAGATTCAACCAGAAAAAGATGTGGCTCTCACTTTTGATGATGGTCCGTATGGCACATCCACAGCGGAGATTTTAAATATATTAGAAAAAGAAAATGTGCCAGCTACTTTTTTCTTAATAGGTAAAAATGTCTTATTGCATCCGGATCAAGTCCATCGAGAATTAAATGATGGTGATATTATAGGTAATCACAGCTTTAGTCACGCAAAAAATCTCGCCACCATCAGTTCTAGTACTCTCCGATCTGATATTTCCCATGCACAGAACGTGATCGTAGCGACTTCAGGTAAAATCCCACATCTTTTCAGACCACCATACAGTAGAGTGTCATCAAAGATGATAAAAGAGATAACTGATGAGGGTTATGTTATGTCTGGCTGGAATATAGATCCGCGTGATTGGGATAATAAAAATTCTTCTAGTACCGTTATCTCTAACGTCATAAATTATACGAAACCAGACGGAGTTATCATATTTCATGACGGCCATGAAGATGGCACTGATTATTCAAGAGAAAATACAATTGAAGCACTACCGGTGATCATAGATACACTAAAGAAGGAAGGTTATACCTTTGTGACTATGGATAAGATACTGAAGACGAATCCTTATAGGTAATTTTGTCTCTTTGTCATATTTCTGTTACTATTCAACACATGTCAGCCGATCAAAAAACTGCAAAGGAATCATCTTCTATTCCTGAAAAATTCCTGAAGCCATACGATCCAGCTCTCACAGAAGATCGTATATATGAGATGTGGGAAAAATCCGGCTATTTCAATCCTGATAATCTACCAAGTGATAAGGCTGGTCGCGGAAAGAATGGTGAACCATACACTATAGTTTTGCCACCACCAAATGTGACTGGTACTTTGCATATTGGTCATGCAGCCATGTTGGCCATCGAGGACATCATGATTCGTTACAAGCGTATGCAGGGTTATCGAACTCTGTGGATACCTGGTACAGATCATGCTGCCATAGCTACTCAATCAAAAGTTGAAAAAGAAATTGAAAAAAAAGAGGGTAAGCGCCGTCATGATCTTGGCCGTGAAGAATTGTTGAAGCGAGTCAATAAGTTTGCTTCAGATAGTCATGACACTATCGTCAACCAGGTTCGCAAGATGGGTTCTTCTATCGATTGGTCACGCGAAGCATTCACGCTTGATGAGAAAAGAACGTTGGCTGTTCGTACAGCTTTCAAGACTATGTACGATTTGGGCCTCATTTTCCGTGGTTCAAAAGTTATTAATTGGGATCCAAAAGGCCAGACAACTATCTCTGATGATGAGATAGTTTATGAGACACGCAAAGCTAAGTTATATACTTTTAAATATTCCAAAGAAATTCCAATTTCTATTTCTACAACTAGACCAGAAACAAAACTTGGTGATACAGCTATAGCTGTCCATCCGGATGATGTCCGTTACAAAAAGTTCATTGGAAAAGAATTTGATGCTGTGTTTGCCGGTGAAGCTATTCATGTCAAAGTCATCGCCGATGAAGGTGTTGAACCAGAGTTTGGTACAGGTGCTCTCGGTGTGACACCAGCACATAGTTCTATAGACTGGGATATGGCACAGAGACACAGTTTACCGCTCAAACAGGTTATCGATGAGACCGCTCGTATGACTGTTGGTAATGAAAATATAAAAGGTAAAAAGGTTACAGAAGCTCGAGTGGCTGTCGTTGAATGGTTGAAAACAGAAGGACTTCTAGAAAAAGAAGAAGATGTTGATCAGAATGTTGCTACCGCTGAACGTACCGGTGGTATCATTGAACCATTACCAAAACTGCAATGGTTTATCGGCGTAAATAAGAAATTCAAAATCCCTCATTCAAAGATACCAGGTATAGCTTCTGGCTCAGAAACAACTTTAAAAGAAATCATGCTCAACGCTGTCGCGGGTGACGGAAAAGGCGAAGCTGGTTCTATTAAAATTATTCCAGAGCGTTTCGAAAGAGTTTATTTTGAGTGGATTAAAAATCTTCATGACTGGTGTATCTCCAGACAGATCTGGTATGGCCACAGGATTCCGGTTTGGTATAGAAACGTTGGAAGTAATAAGTCACAAGAAATATATACTGGTATCGAAGCTCCGGCTGGCGAAGGTTGGTTGCAAGATGAAGATACTCTCGATACTTGGTTTTCATCTGGACTCTGGACTTTTTCGACACTAGGTTGGCCTGATCTAGATGCTCCGGATCTTAAGATGTATCATCCGACATCAGTACTAGAAACTGGTTACGATATTATCTTCTTTTGGGTTGCTCGTATGATCCTCATGACTGGTTGTTTGATAGGTGATGTACCATTCAAAACCGTTTATCTACATGGTTTGGTTCGTGATGGAAAGGGTAGAAAGATGTCAAAGTCACTCGACAATATCATTGATCCACTTGATATGATCAAAAAATACGGCGCGGATGCAACGCGTATATCGATGATCATCGGTACTGGACCTGGTAATGATACAAAGCTCTCTGAAGATAAGATCAAAGGTTATAAAAATTTCAGTAATAAACTCTGGAATATCACTCGATTCATATTATCAGCGAGTGAAGGTGAAAGGTATGGACTCGCCCCTGTTCCAAGAGTTAGTTTTGACGCGGATTTCAAAGATTGGGCTCCAGCAGATTTGCCTCACTTGAAACAATTGAATGATTTGGTCACTGAGATAACAAAAGAGATGGATGAGTATAAGTTTTATCTAGTTGGTGAAAAGCTTTATCAGTATGCTTGGCATGAGTTTGCGGATAAAATTTTGGAAGAGAGTAAGGTTATCCTGAATGGCGATGATCTGGTTATACGTACTTCACGTGTTCAGTTTTTACTACGTGCACTCCAGACTGTTTTGAAGACTTTGCACCCTTTTATGCCTTATGTCACTGAAGAGATCTGGCAGGAAATAAATAAAAAGAGCACTGACCAGAAAGATCAGTCGATGCTCATGGTTACAGAGTGGCCCAAATAAAGACCGCTCCCAAAAGAGAGCGGTTTGAGGTTCGATCTATCTATATTCGCCTTCTATTTTGAATTAATAAAAGTGCACTGATACCTAAACCAAACATTAAATATGTTGAAGGTTCCGGAACAGATTGAATAGGATCGATCGGATCAGTTACGAAGTTGACTGTTGTTGCGGCGGTTATATCACGCAGTGTATATGAGATAGTTTCGCTTGATGGATATGATGACGCTAGAGCCAGTAGTGCATCGCTCGTGCTCAAGTCACCAGTATCTACAGTTGAGGCCATACCTAGGACATAAACCGCATTTACGGGTGTATTCGCATTTCCATTCTGATAATACGTATCATCTGCTGTGCCGAAAATACCATCGGCACCATAGTCGATACCAATACCAAATGAGTCATAGGTAAGACCCTGATCACCAAATGTTCCGTATGTGGAACTCGATGGAGTAGTTGAGCTCCAACCTATTTCACTCAAAGTGAATGTTTGTTGTGGACTTATGATAGAGACTCCGTAGTTGATGATATTTCCAATACCGTTTGAGCTGAATATATTGGATACGTTTACTTCGCTACCTTCTGGAATGTAATCCCAGTTTCCGGCAGTTGGGTTGTTTAAGATTAATGAATTTATAATACTTTCTAATGTTGATTTATCTAATGTTATCGGCGTAATGCCGTTGTATGTATTGATGATTGTGCCTTGTCCAAAGGTTTCGTAGTTGGACATGATGTTTAGTGTTGCGATGGATGAGGCGCACACTACGTTTCTTATCTTCCTGATCGTTACTGTTCGTGCTGTTTTCATAATGAACTAATTCCTTTCCTTCACGATTATAGCAAGTTCTGTTTTATCCACACAAGGTAGAAGGATGGTGGAGAAGTGGTGTATAATTATCTCATGAAAAAAATCTCAAAGACGCTGTCGTATGTCGGTGTTCTTATTATTTTAATAGTTTTACTGTTTGCTAGTTTAACTTTCTTTGGAGGAGCCAATTCTCATCCACCAGTGCATGCGTCTACCGGTGCAGTTAATTGTCCTGCAGATACAGCTGTTACAAATCCAACTTGTCTATCTGGATGGGCGTGGTCTTCAAATGTTGGTTGGGTTAGTTTCAATTCAAATAATACAGGAGCAGGCGGTGGAACATATGATGTAGCCATGGACAGTTCAGGTAATTTGAGTGGCTATGCGTGGTCTTCAAACTCAGGATGGATCAGTTTTAATTCATTGGTTAATTCTAGTGACGGAAAGTGTCCAACGGAAACGTCAGTACAATCTGGTGATGTTGCAACAAATTGTCGGGCGAGAGTAAATACCACCACTGGCGCTGTTTACGGGTGGGCACGCGCTATAGCTGGATGTCAAAGTGATAATTGGAATGGAAGTGCTTGTGTAGGAGTTGGACCAGGGAAGGATAATGGGGTTAGTGGTTCAAATACATCAAATATAACTTCAGCTAATTATACATGGACTAGACAACCAGCTGCTGGAAATAAATGGTGGGACGGTTTTGCGGCTTCAGGAGATGGTAAAAAACTTGTAGCGGTTGGTTCTGATAATTTTAGTTCATATAATATATACATTTCTAACGATGGTGGTGTAACTTGGAATACTGTAAAGACAGGATTGAGTGGTGTCGATGCTTATGCTGCGTCAACCCAGGATGGTAATCAGATCGTTGTATCCATTGGTCGTGGCGGAATATGGATATCGAAGGACGGTGGTTCAACATGGGTCCAAACATCAGCACCTACTACAGGTTATGGTAATGGTGCAGGTTGGGGTTTAATTGTTTCTTCTAGTGATGGGAAAAAATTAGCTGCACAATATGATACTGATACAAATACATATATATATTCTTCAAATGATTTTGGTCAAACATGGACGACCAATGGTTCGCCTGCTCCTTATTACACATTAGCCATGTCACAGGATGGATCGAAACTCTTCACCTCTGTTATTGGTAACGGTTATTGCGGAAATTTATACTCTTCTTCTGATAATGGTTTAACATGGAATACTATAAAAAGCGGAGACTGTTACACATCGATTGCCTCATCAGCTGATGGAAAAAAGGTTTTTGTTACATCCTATAATCTTAATAGTCCAGGTTATTCGTTCCTTTCGATTGATGGTGGTTCGACATGGAAACCTGTAACTTCGTTAGGTGTAGGGTATTGGAATCAATCATATTCATCAGCAAATGGTAATGTCTTAGCTGTTGATTGTTGGCATGTTTCTATTGATTCTGGAGTAAATTGGACTACACAGACATCATCAATGCAGGATTGTGGTTCTGGTGCAATGTCGTCTGATGGTACTAAGATAGTTTGGACAGATTCTAATCCTGGTGGGGATGTGTGGGCACCGGGATATATATATACAGCAGCAGCACCTATTACCACGACATCATCAGCTAACACCGGCTGGGATGGCTGGATACACCTCTCTGGCTCAAATAATCAGACGCGTAATTTTTTAGGTACCGGTGGTGTGACATATTCATCATCAACAAATCAATTCCTTGGCTACGCTTGGGGTAGTAATGTCATTGGTTGGTTACAGTTCACTCCTACAGGATCAACTGGCACTCAAGTGGCCTCAACAACACTTTGTCAGGCTAATGGTGTTGGGTGTGGTGTTGTTTCAATAGATGCAGCTTGTTCTATTAATTCAACGCCATATCAAATACCTGCCGGTCAATCATCAGTTTCTGTGGTGGCTACAATTGGTAACTATTCTGGTGGTGTTGCACCGTATTCAACAACGACTGCTACAACATTTAATTTAACTGCGGGTACTTATTCACCAACTGTATCAATAACTGATTCGGCAACTCCAAATAAGAATACAAGGACTATACCTTGTGGAACCATAACTGTAATCGGTGGAAATGGTAATGGTCCAATTTGCACCGTACCAAGTAATTCAAGTTTGTGTAATCTAAGTGATCTAAATCAATCATTTACAGGAAAAAATACATCATCTCCAAATTATGATAATTCATGTTCAACCGGAAATTTCTGTGCATTTAAATGCCAGACTGGATTCCATGTCTCAGGAAACTCCTGCTCGAAATCTACGACAATAGAGTTGTAGGGATACGGCCTTATAATCACTGATTAGAGGTTGAAAATTTTATATCCACCAAGCTTATTTAGAAAATATCTATCGTGACTGATGATAATAACAGTGCCATTGTATGTCTTGAGTGCTTCTTCCAGAAAATCCAGAGCAAAAATGTCCAAGTGGTTTGTTGGCTCATCTAGTATTAAACAATTTGGTCTCCTAGCTATTATACTAGCTAGGGCAAATCGCGACCTCTCGCCAGGAGATAGTTCCTCGCCACTTTTTTTCATCTCTTCCTTGGTAATACCAAAATTATTTAATAATTTTCTGAAATCTGTCTCTTTATCCTGATCCAGATCTTTTATCATGTCGATGATCAAGTCATCATTCAGCTCTGATTCTTGCGGTAAATAACCTATGTTTATTCGACTACCAGCGTGAACTTCTCCATTACTAGGTGTCAATTTGTTCAACATTATTTTAATAAGAGTTGTCTTACCTGAACCATTATTTCCTAAGATGATGAGTCTATCTCCGAACTGAATCTTAAGACTTATAGGGCCTATGTTTTTTGTGCCTCTTTTTATTTCAACATTTTTAAGTTCAAATACTAGATCACCACTTCTGTCATCCATTGGAATGGGGTAGGAAATAGAGAGTATTTCCTTCGGCCTTTCTACGACTTCCAATTCCTCAATTTTTTTCTGTGCATTTTTTACAGATCTTCCTAGAATCTTTCCTGACCAATCCTTCATATTTCCTGCTGCCATTTTATCATTATCAGTTTTTTTAGGCCCTTTTTCTCCTTTTTCCGACCACTGTTTCTTTTCCTGTAAAGCATGTTTCAAACTATCTTTTTTATTTAGATATTCATTGTATCTTTGCCATTCATTTTCTATTCTTTGTTTACGCAGGCCCATGTATGTTGAAAATGGTCCAGGATATATATAGCTGTTTCTCGTATGCCAATCTATATCTACTATCTTATCCGCGAAGTTTTCCAGAAGTTGTCTGTCGTGTGAGATTATGATGAACGCTTTATTTTTAGAGTCTTTTATTATTGATTCTAGATATTCTATACCTCGAGAGTCTAGGTTGTTGGTTGGTTCATCTAGGATGTAGATATTGGCCTCAGTCATTTTTATCTTTAGTAAATTTATTTTACTTTTCTCACCACCACTGAGATCACCAATTCTCTTTTCGAGGATGTCTTTATTTAAGCCCAGTTTTTCTAATGATTTTATTTCAATCGCTTTTACATATTCCTTTACTATTACTTCTTTGTGAATTATAGGAATTTCTTGTGGGAAATATGAGATTATACTTTTTGGACTGATTTCAATCTTACCTCCAAAAGAATCATAAATTGCGTCAACTTCACCTGAATATTTTTGAGCAATGATCTTTAATAGAGTTGATTTACCGACCCCGTTTGGTCCAACGAGAGCGATCACCTCACCAGGAAATACAGAAAATGATATATCACGAAGAATCTCATGATCCTTTATCGAGTAGGATATGTGACTGCATGATATCAGTGGATTTTTAGACATGTATGATTAATGTTAGCAGGATAAGCGTGTGGTCACAACGTGTATACGTATAAAGATTTTTCTAGAGTTTTAAGTTACATGTGTGATATAATTATATTATATGAAATTATATTTCATCATACCTTTATTAATTCAAAAAGTTCTTTGGATACCATGGATACCTACTCGTTTCTTTTTATCTTTTGGTGGGCATTGGAAAGTCTATGGTCTTGAGAATCTTAAAGGAATAGATAAACCCGTCATATTTGCTTGTAATCATACCAGCGAGATGGATCCTTTTTTTATTCCAGCATCTCTCCATTTCTTATCAAGATTTTCCCCAATCTTTTATACTTCTAGAGAAAAAGCATTCTATAGTGGTTCTGGTTGGAGAAGACATTTTTATGGAGGTATAATCTTTAAGATTTTTGGATCATATCCAGTGACTGTTGGATTAAATAACTACGAAAAATCAATGGCAAATCAGATAAAAATATTACGTGATGGTGGTAGTCTCTGTATTTTTCCGGAAGGAGGAATAACGCCTGATGGTAACATAAGACCCGCAAAAGGTGGAGTCGCATATCTTGCACATGCGACAGGTGCAACAATTATTCCAGTATATTTTGGTGGTACTTACCGCATTACATTTGGTCATCTACTCGGGCGTCGTAGAAATATATCTATTAAATATGGAAAGCCGATGAGATCTACAAATGTTTTAAGTGCAAATCCTTCTTTGGATGATTTTAAGAATTATGCGGCTATGATAATGGGTGAAGTCGAGAGATTGAAGTCATAGTATATGAGTTAAATTTGCTATAATATTATAATCACCAACAATATGCCTTCATTTGATATCCAATTTAATACGAAGAAACGAATTGATTTTCATGGCCACTCAATATCATTTGTTGACGTTATTCCACCAGTGTTAACTAGTGAAGTTCCAATATTTATTGCACCTGGTTGGGGAGAGACACCACGTACTTTTAAAGGACTTATACGTTTGTTGTATGAAAAAGGTTTTCGAGTTTTATCTGTTTATCATCCACGACAGGATCTTAAGCTTGTCACTCGTGGAAATATTTCACGTTTTGAATTACAAAAGGCGGAAATTATTAATGAAATAATTAAAAATCAACAAATAGTTAAAGTGGATGCAATAGCACATTCTGAGGGTACAGTTAATTCAGTTATTGCTGCACATCTTGAACCATCATTATTTAGGCAATTGATACTCGTTGGTCCAGGTGGTCTCGTCGAGAAACAGTCATTTCCTGAGCTTATGGGTAGGTTTATGATAAACATGTTACAGGATGGTGGTATAAGTATGTTGTGGAATAAGGATGAATTTTTATCTTTTGTTGCGTCAACTTCTGATGTGTTGAAATATTTCTTAAGTAACCCAATGCTGGGTCTACTTGAAGGTAGTGCAATATCTCATACTCATATTCAGCAGTCACTTACTGATCTACATAAAGCCAATATCAATGTTACTATCGTTTGTGGTACTAAGGATGTTGTTTTTCCTCGTAATAAGATGAAAGATTTAGCAACCCTTAATTGGTTAGATGTTCGAAATATGGGTGGTAGTCACGATGATCTGTTTATCCATCCACAGGCATATCTTGGCCTAATTAATGAGAAAACTGTGATATAATATAGCGCATGAACATAAAATCATCTAAAATTCTTATTGGGGTAACTGGTGGGATAGCGGTTTACAAGGTTTGCTCTTTGGCGACATCGCTTCTCAAGGAAGGTGCTGAAGTCAGAGTGGTTATGACTGATTCCGCGACTAAATTTGTAACACCTTTAACGTTTCAAGCTCTGACAAATAAACCTGTATATCACGATCTTTGGAATCAGCATGATCAAAATAGTGTAGAACATATAGATTTAGCGCATTGGCCAGATGTCGTCGTAGTTGCACCAGCTACAGCAAATACTATTTCAAAACTAGCTCATGGTATCGCTGACAATCTCTTAACTACAGTCATACTCGCTTTGTTACCAGAGACACCTATAGTAGTGGCTCCAGCGATGAATACAAATATGTGGAACAATCAAGTTACAATTGAGAATATTGAGAAGCTTAAATCATTTAAGAATTATACAGTCATGGACCCACGAAGCGGTGTACTTGCTTGTCGTGATGAAGGTGCTGGAAAGATTCCTACGAATGAGTCAATAATTGAGGCTATCAAGTCATTAAAATAAAATCGGCTTGTATTTAATTATTTTAAATGAAAAGTATTAATTTGAAAAATTATAAGATTTTAGTTACTGCTGGATCTACATGGGTCGCTATAGATACTGTACGTGTTATTACAAATATTTTTAAAGGCAAGATTGGCTTGACGATTGCGGAAACAGCCGCTTCTCTTGGAGCTGATGTCACTTTGTTGTTGGGTCCATCATTAGATATTTCAAAATATGAAAATGCTAAGAATCTTAAGATACTAAGATTTAAATATTTCAATGAATTAGATGAACTTATGCAAAAACAGCTCAGGGAAAATAAGTTTGATGCAGTGATACATTCAGCTGCAGTTTCAGATTTTAAAGTCTCAAAAGAGTTCAATGGAAAAATAAAGTCGGATAAAGGTAGTGTTATATTGGAATTAGTCCCAACAAAGAAAATTGTTGATTATATTAAGAAGGTGTCGCAGGATACTTTTTTGGTTAAATTTAAATTAGAAGTTGGAATCACGGATGATGAATTGCTTGTAGTTGCAAATAAGAGTATCAAACAATCCTCCGCAGATCTTATAGTTGCCAATATTTACAATCCTTCTTCTTCTGATCACGAGGCATATTTAGTAGATAAGGCTGGTAATACAGTCAAAGTTTTAGGTAGAGAAAATATTGCTAATGGAGTATTGTGTAAAATTTATGAAGGAAAATGATTTAAATAAATATTTAATTGAGACTGTGTATTGTGATTTTAATCATCATAATATCCAATCTCTTGCTAATGTTTTTAAGAAGAGATATGGAGGAGATCAGAAAAAATTAATTGAGGCTATTTTTTACTGGGTCCGTGATGATATTCATTATAGAGTTGGACTTTGGAATAAAAAAGCATCTGAAACTTTGATGGAAAGAAGTGGTAGTTGTACCAATAAGGCGAATCTTCTCATTGCTCTTTGTAGAGCGTGTGGCATTCCAGCTGCATATTGTGTGCTCAAGGTTAAAGGTAAAGAGTTCTTTGGTAATATAACCTTACCAGAATTTAAGGATAAAATTAGTGAGGTGTCCGTTCATATATTTGCTGAAGTATATTTGAATAATAAATGGATTAAATGCGATCCATCTACTGACGTCTATTTATCTGATAAGACAAGTCACATAAATGCACAGAGTGAATTGGTTGATTGGGATATTGAGCTTGGGGCCGTATTGAAGCTTGATAAAGCACATATCCTAGAAGAGAAATGTCTTTTAGCAAATATCGATCATTTAATAGCGAAAAAACCAAAGACGGCTAAAGGTCTAAGTGTAGATATTGGCAATTTATACATAAGTTTCTTAAGAGATAAAGGAAAAGATATAAAGAATCTCAATGAGATAAGGCCGTTATTTAAGAAGTGGTTAAAGAATAAATCTCGCAAACATCATTATGTGTATTCTATAAGTTCGTTTTGGTATGATATTAAGTCAAAATTCAAGATATGAATTCATTTATAATTTCAAGTTTTCTGACTGCTATACTGAGTATAATACTTGGTCTTTTTGTCTTTTTGCAAGATGCAAAAAATAAGATAAATAAAATATGGTTACTTACTGCATCGGCTGTGTTTGTGAGTTGGATTAGCCTTGGTTATATATGTTTAAGTAATAGTCCTGAACAGGCACTAATTTGGCAGAAGATTTTGTATGTTGGAGCGATTTTTGTTCCAATATTTCTATTTAATTTTTGTAGTATCTTTGTAAATAGTGAAGGTAGGTCAAAGATATTATTATTTATAGGTTATATATTTGCAAGTTTTTTTATCGTAATATTGTTTTGTACAAATTTATTTATAAGTGGTGTCGATAATATAACGAGTATACATTATTGGCCAGTTCAAATAGGTATATTGTATTATTTATTCCTTGCCTACCATATATTTTATGTTATCTGTACTATAGTAGTCTTATATTTAGCGCGTAAAAATGCCAATGGTGTGACACGTAAACAAATTGATTATATTTTTTATGGTGCTCTTGTAAGTATCATTGGTGGTTCAACAAGTTTTCTTTTAGATTTCAATATAAGTTCATACCCGATGGTTGGAAACTATTTGATGATGTTTTATGTTGTATTCGTGACTTATGCAATTCTGAAGCATCATTTATTTAATCTAAAAGTTATTGCGACCGAATTATTAACATTCATAATATGGATGTTTTTGCTGGTAAGAGTATTGCTGTCAACTAGTACAAGAGATCAAATCATTGATGGATCATTACTTGGTATAATTGTTATATTCGGAATATTTCTTATTCGTAGTGTTGTCAAAGAAATCACCCAACGTGAAAAGATCGAGAAACTTGCTACAGACTTGGAGACTGCCAACGTTCGCTTGACTGAGCTCGATCGTCAGAAGTCAGAATTCGTTTCTTTTGCCACACATCAGTTGAGAGCACCACTGACGGCCATGAAAGGTTATGCCTCTATGATTTTGGAGGGTGATATGGGTACGATGGCGGATGAGGTGAAGCTCGGTGTGTCTCGCATCTTTGATTCGGCTAAGACGCTCACGAATATTGTTGATGATTACTTGAATTTGTCTCGTATTGAGCTTGGTACGATGAAGTATGTATTTGACGTTCTTGATTTTAAAACTCTCATAGAAGATATCGTTGCTGAACTTAAGCCAAATATAGAAAAGTCTGGTCTAAAATTTACCTTTACGGCTGAAAATGGTGATGTCGACTACCGTATCACAGCAGACCGAGATAAGTTTAAACAAGTCATTGAGAATCTGATAGATAATTCGATGAAATATACACCAAAGGGTTCAGTGGCTTTATCACTCTCTTTCAACCGTCCACTACATAAATTCGTCTTCATGATCAAAGACACCGGCATCGGTATTGACCCTGATGTACTCCCACACCTATTTGCAAAATGGAGTCGCGCTGGCAACGCAAATAAAACCAACATAAAGGGTACAGGACTAGGCTTATTCGTGGCAAAAGAGATTATAAGTGCCCATCACGGAACTATCAGAGCTGAATCTCCTGGTGAAGGAAAAGGCTCCACATTCATCGTCGAAATGGATCCTTGGGGAAAGATGTAATTAGTTAAAAGCTTTTTTACCTGGGTAAACCGCTTTCTTACCAAGCTGTTCTTCTATACGGAGTAGTTGATTGTATTTTGCTACACGGTCTGTACGTGAGAGTGAACCGGTCTTGATCTGACCAGCTCCTGTACCAACGGCGAAGTCTGCAATAGTTGTATCCTCAGTTTCACCTGAACGGTGAGAGATGATAGATGTATACCCAGATTTTCCTGCGAGGTTCACAGCGTCAATAGTTTCAGAGACTGTACCAATCTGGTTTAGCTTGATGAGGATCGAGTTTGCAATACCTTCAGCGATACCTTTTCCAAGACGCTCAATGTTAGTAACAAATAGGTCATCACCAACTATCTGAATCTTGTCGCCGAGCATATCAGTCATCTTCTTATAACCAGCCCAATCATCTTCTGCAAGACCGTCCTCAATAGAGATAATAGGGTATTTTGAAGCGAGGGTTGCATACCAAGAGACCATTTCGTCAGAACTCAAAATTTTATTATCACGAACGAGGTGATATTTTCCTTGAGCGCCGTTTTCGCCAGCTTTATAAAGTTCAGTTGCCGCAGCGTCTAGAGCGATACAAACATCCTTTCCGGCTGTGTATCCAGCTTTTGTGATAGCTTCAACGATAACTTCTAGAGCAGCTTCATTTGATGGAAGAGATGGAGCAAAACCACCTTCATCACCGACTGTCGTAGCAAGTCTGCGTCCGTGAAGGATTTTCTTCAAAGCGTGGAAGATCTCGTCACCTGCACGTAGAGCTTCTTTGAATGATTTAAAACCGACTGGTACTACCATGAACTCCTGTATGTCAGCAGAATTTTCTGCATGCTTTCCGCCGTTGATGATATTCATCATTGGAACAGGGAGTTGGATAATATTTTTTGTCTTTGCAATTTTATTAAAATAAGTAAAAAGAGGCTTGCCAGCACTTTTAGCACTTGCATGAGCGAAGGCCATTGAAACACCGAGGATGGCGTTGGCACCAAGCTTGGCTTTGTTTGGAGTACCATCGAGTTTAATCAAAGCTTCATCTAGAGAACGTTGGTCAAATGATTTACCTTTAAGAGCCTTTAAAATGACCGTGTTTACGTTTTTTACCGCCTTTTGTACACCTTTACCGCCGTAACGCTTTGCGTCACCGTCACGGAGCTCTATGGCCTCGTGGCTACCTGTAGAAGCGCCAGATGGCACCGCAGAACGTCCGAATGAACCGTCAGAAAGGGTAAGGTCAACTTCGACTGTTGGGTTACCACGTGAATCTAATATTTCGCGAGCTGTAACTGATTTGATTTTTGTTTTTGGCATTTTGGTGTGCGTTTATCTTTAATAATTGATTTGATTGTAGGAGAGTATTATAGCGTTAAGTAGGAAGCTATTGCAAAATTACATAAAGTCTAAAAGTGTGGTATTTTAATTAATATGATTATCAATTCCTCGTTCATCTCTCGTGCGACCGGATTAAAATGGAATATTAGATATGAGGAGCTAGATAACCTGGATTCTATTAGAAATCTTCCGAAGCCATCTCAAGGTGGTGCTGCTGGTGCCATCTGTTTTTGTGGCAACAAAATGGTAATTGTCTATGCGGGTAAGAAAAATTCATGGAGTATGCCAGGTGGTGGACTCGAGGAAGGTGAGACATTGGAAGAATGTGTAACTCGCGAGATCAAAGAGGAGACAAATATGAAAGTTTTGGAATTGTATCCATTGGGCTATGATACTCTCACAAATCCTGAAAACAGTGAGAATCCACAAAACAATGAGAAGATTTACCAAGTCCGTTTTGCAGCAAAAGTTGAGCCTTATGGACCGTTCGTCGTTGATGGTGCCGATGGAGATCAGGATATCACTGAAATCAAGCTAATAGATCCAAATGATTATAAAAAATATTTTGATTGGGGAGAGAGAAGTGATGCTATGGTCGAGAAGGCAAAAAAGTTAATTTTTAAATAATTTATTAATTATATGAACAACGACCTCAATAAATTTAGAATATTTAATAAACTTAAAACGGTTTACAGATTTGCTGAAGCAGGTCTTCGTAAAGAGAGTTCCGCAGCTCATTCATGGGGAGCTATGATTTTGGCTGATTTCTATATTACAAAAATGGAAAAAGATGGCTCGAATATTAAATTAGACAGATTGAAAGTTTATGAATTGCTCATGTATCACGATTTGGTGGAGATTGAGACTGGGGACATTCCTTTGATGCCGAATTTGTCATATAGAGACAAGAACAAGAATGAACATGTCGCCTCATTAGTTTTAGCAAAAAAACTTCCAGATATTCTCGCTAAGAAATATTTAACACTATTTTCTGAGTTTCAAGACCAAAAAACCATTGAATCACATTTCGCGAAAGCGGTTGAAGCTATCGAGGCAGATATTCACGAACTTGATTATAAGGAAGATTGGAAAGGCTGGACTGAGGCATTTTTAAAGCAAGAAAATGAACATCTTTTTGGTGAATTCCCAGAATTGAAAAACTCTTTTGAGGAGTTAGTTGTTTACTTGAGAGAGAATGGGTATTTTGATGTTGCTTAAAACCATTTATTGCTCATTTTGTCAATATCTGCTATAGTTCTTTTCTCTTATGAAAAAAGACCCCAAAAATACATCTTGGAACAGTGTAGCAAAATGGTATGACACCTTACTTGAGGGTTCCGCTGACTCGTATCAAGAAAAGGTTATTCTTCCAAATATACTTCGTGTAGTCGCACCAAGAAAAGGTTTAAATATATTGGATATCGCTTGTGGTCAAGGATATTTTTCACGTGCATTTGCTGAAAAAGGTGCAACAGTCAGTGCGTGTGATATCGCTCCGGAATTGATCGAAATGGCTGAGAAAACCTCTCTTTCTCCATTGACCAAAAAGATTTCTTATACAGTTACTCCTGCAGATGATCTTACTTTCAAAGAAGGAAATTCTGTTGATATAGCAGTTATAGTTCTAGCTATTCAAAATATTGAAAATATTGTTGGAGTTTTTGCTGAAGCTAAGCGCGTACTTAAACCTGGCGGTAAACTTTTCCTAGTTCTAAATCATCCTGCTTTTCGCATAGTTGGTGGTTCAAGTTGGCAATGGGATGCTGGTCCACAGAAACAATATCGCCGTATAGATTCATATATGTCTGATAGTCAACATAGAATAGATATGACACCAGCCAAAGATCGTCAGATCCGTAAGAAATTTACAATATCATTTCATCGTCCTTTGCAATCATATTTTAAAGCTTTAAATAAAGCAGGTTTCGCTGTTGCGCGTCTTGAAGAGTGGATTTCTCATAAAAAAAGTCAGCCAGGTCCACGCGCCGAAGAGGAGGACCGTATGCGTAAAGAAATCCCACTATTTATCTGTTTAGAGGCGGTCAAACTCCAGTAATTCGTTTATTGTTTACATATCAATATTTACTACTTTGCATCTTTGATCATTGATATCGGAATCAAGGCTAGTAGTACGATGGCGCCGACGATGATGAAAAGAGAGGATTGGTTAGTCACGAATAATAAACCAACTAAAGTGATGAGTGGTCCAGTGAAATATGACAGTGGACGAGTGATACGGAATACGCCGAGAGCAGCTGCGTCGCGTGGAGAAACTGTTTTGAAGAAATAAGTCTCTATCATTATCTCAGCAGCTGCGGCACCAACACGAGTTAAGAAGAGCATCATTGCCCAGATGGCGATATTACTATTATGTATGAAGCTAAGACATATCGTGGCTAGTCCCATCAATGAAAAACCGATGAACATCATGGCTTTTTCGCCATGGACCCTATCGGCGAATTTTCCTAAAGGATATTGGATAAGTGGAAATGGTAGGAGCATGATGACGAGTATGATACCTATGTCTGACCAACTGAAACCAAGGGTTTTATTTAAATAAATAGGACTATATATAACCATCCACGCATAGAAAGTTTGTAATACTATGTTGATGATGAATAATTTATCCCAGTTTTTATTTTTAGCGATATGTCTTACTAATTGTAATGGTGAAAGGTGAGTATATTTTGGATCTTTAAAACGAGGAAAATTTCTGTAGATGAGGTAAAAGAGAGGAACCAACATAGCAAGACCAGCGATATATGTGTCTCTATAGTTATTGTTACCATTTATGAGCATGATACCGATGAGTGGGGCTATCATCCACGATGCATTCAATGTTGCATTGTACAATCCTCTGACTGAGCCGACGTCATTTGAATCAGTATAGACTTCAAGAAAAATATCGAGGTTCAAACTGATCAGAGAAACTATCGTTGATTCAAGAATAAAGAAAGCAACTATCAGAATTGGTGAAGATGAAGCTAGAAGTCCCCAAAATAGTAGAATTTGAATTAGGACGAACCAAAGAGTAACTGCATAGTTTCCGAGTTTGCGTATAGCCGATGGAACTAGTAAGAAACCTAGTATAGTTAGAGCTGATATCAGCATGTAGATGTAGCCAACAGTTTGTTCTGTGGTGAATTGGCTCAAGAAACTTGAGTTTGAATAGACTGGTATGACTTGATGGAGTGTAAATATGAAACCAATGACGGCGATAGTATAAATAGCGTGACTTTTTGGAATAGGACGACTATTCGGAGTATTTATTTGGAGATTCATGATAATATTGTAACATGAGTGCTATGAATAGGAATAATGTGGAAGAAATAAAAGCCCGAATACCAATCGAGGAGTTGATTGGTTCGTATATTAAAATTGAGAAAGCGGGGAAGTCTTACAAAGCAAGATGCCCTTTTCATAATGAAAAATCGCCTTCTTTTTTCATATCACCAGATCGTGGAGGGTATTATTGTTTTGGTTGTAATGCTAAAGGTGATATCTTTTCTTTCGTTGAACAGTTTGAAGGATTAGATTTTCGTGGCGCTTTGAAGATTTTGGCAGAACGCGCCGGCGTAAAATTGGTTCATGATGAGAAAGCTGATGGTGAGCGTGATCGTCTATATAGAGTGATGGAATTGGCTACAGCGTATTTCGAAGAACAATTGGCACGGTCGGCGGAGGCACGTGAATATGTAAAGAATCGCGGAATCAATGACGATACTCGTCAGAATTTTCGAATTGGTTTTGCACCAGATGGTTGGAGGAATCTGATGACCCACTTGAAGAGTAAAGGTTTCAATGAAGCGGTAATGGAGAAAGTCGGTTTGATAAAAGCGAAAGATGTTGAAGGTGCCAAGGCTGGCGTAGTTGATTTTTACGACCGTTTCCGTGGTCGTATCATGTTTCCTATCTCTGATTCTAGTGGTCGTGTCATTGCTTTCTCTGGACGTATCTTGAAAGACGTTAAAAATGCTGACGGTAGTTCACCAGCGAAATATTTAAATAGCCCTGATTCACCACTTTTTGATAAATCGTTAGTTTTATATGGTTTGGATAAGGCCAAAAGTGAGATCCGTCGTTTGAATTATACGATCTTCGTTGAAGGTCAGATGGACCTCGTCATGTCACATCAAGCTGGTATCAAAAATACTGTGGCTTCTTCCGGTACAGCTCTTTCTGAAGAGACAGCTAATTCTGCCGGCATAATTTCAAATCTCGGTTTGGTTCGTCGTTTGTCACCAAATGTCATCATCGCTTTTGATAGTGATTCTGCTGGCCGCAAAGCCGCTCTGCGTGCTTCCGGTATCGCTTTATCTCTTGGTATGGATGTAAAGATTGCTGACATAGTCGGTGGTAAAGATCCTGCCGATCTTGTTAAGGAAGATGTTGAGAAATGGCGTCAGACATTGAAAGATGCAAAACCGGTAATTGAGTTTGAGCTTGATAATGTTATTCGAGAAATTTCTGATTCTAGAAAACTTATTAAATCTATTACTGACAGAGTGCTACCTTTGATCGCTCGTATTGATAGTTCTAGTGATCAGAGCCATTTCATATCAATGATTGCTGATAAAGCAAAAATTCAAGCCGATTTATTGTGGAAAGATTTAAATGTTGTGGCTAAGAGAATTAAAGAAGCTGAATTAAACGCAAATCCAAATGTGGCCGCTAACACTTTTACTTCACCAAAAAATACGATTGCCAAGGCGCGCACATCGAGTGAGATGGGTAAGAGGGTTGATCTTATTGAAAGACGTTTGTTTGGCCTGATTTTCTTAATGGAAAAGGAAGGAGTAAATAATGATCAATTATCAATGCTCAATGATAAGGTGAATACCTACAAAGATCAGATAAAGAAAATGGCAGGGGACTCTTATGAATCAAGATTTAAGTCAGCTAATGATAATAAAGGTGACCTCATGTTTGAAGCAGAATCTTTCTTTGGCACTGATGCTGGTCCAAATGGCAAGAACTGGGAGAAACCAATGAATGAGCTGTTGGCGAATTTCGAAGAGGATATTTTGAGCGATGAGATTATAAACACTATGCATGAGCTAAAGTTGGCCGAAAAAGCCGGTAATCAGGACAAAGTTATTGAACTTGCTAAGAAATGTCAGGCTTTGTCGATAAGGAAAGCGACTTTGAATAAGAAGTAAATTTTTATAAATTAAAAAACCCGTCAGCAAAATGCCGGCGAGTTTTGGTGATTGTCCAGACCTATTTACCTAACAGGTTTTTCTTCATCAAGTTGAATAGCTCGAGCCAAGATAAGTAGTGCGACTCGAGTCCGAAAACTGTTGCCACCACCATCTGGCATTCTGAATCGAAGTGATTTGCCAGATGGAACACCATCGATCCATACCCAAGCGTCACCATCTGGTGAAAAGCATACTGTTAGACGCCCATTTTCAGTTCCGTCGTGGTCATCATGTAAACGTCTGTAAGCATCATTAGTCTTTAGACTGTGAAGCCAAAAACATGATTCTAGCAGCGCGTCGATGATTGCCGGAATATTTTCCTCTGGAATCAAAGAGTTTTCAATCTCTTCTGGTGTTGATGGATCTTCCTCAAGGAACCAATCTACTGCAAGCATGTCTTCGACGTTTGAGAACATATCAGTATCCTCAATATTTTGTGCAGATTCACGTTGAAGTCCGAGGTAATTACCATCGTTGCTGGTGCACAAGATGACGGCGAGCATATCCATCTCCTCCTCAGGTCTACCACGATTTCTCCAGCCTTTTCGACAAGCTCGTCTGCCTTCGGAGATTTCCTTCAATGGGAATTTTCCACAAGGCAACCACACAGACTTGTTTTCTCCAAGACTGTCTATTTCATAGTTCATAATGTTCCTTTCAATTGTTTAACTTAACAGTATTATATTTGAATTTGGGCGTCAAATAACTAAAACAATAAACATTGATTTGCTTGTTTTTTACTAATAGGATATATTACAAGTACAAATGCCTTCGGGCTCGCCCTCTTCGGAGGGAGATAAAACAGAAAAGCTGTCAGAGTAAGTCTTTGGCAGCTTTTCTTATATTTTTAAATAGGATTTGATCAACAACACCAATTTTATTTATTAATCTTTTGGTGTCTATGAGTCTAATCTGAGAAGTAATAGCAAAAGCGTTTCGGTTGTCGACTCTACCTAATGAAATATGATACGGATTCTTCTTTTCTGAAGTAGTTAGTGGAATTATAAGACAAACTTGTCTGCTGAACCCGCGTAAAATAAGTACTGGCCGTTCTCCAGAAATACCTGTTCCATCCTCCTCAAAACCAATATTTATACCTAAGGAACACCACCATATTTCTCGTTCATGATAGAGTTTATTATCATTCGTGGAGTGAATGACTTTTTTATTATTATTCCAATTATCAAAATCTTTTTCAAACATTCTGGTGATTTTACCACATAGATAAATTGGTATTCAATACACCTAATACCCCTTGCCCTCCTTTTCCTAATATGTTATCTTATCCTGACCTATGAAGAAAGAAATCCACCCAGAAAATTATCGCCCAGTTATTTTTGCCGACAACTCAAGTGGTGCAAAATTTTTGATTTCATCAACTATCGCTACAAAAGAGACTGAAAAGTGGACAGACGGTAAAGACTATCCAGTATTCCATGTTGAAATCTCTAGTGCTTCACATCCTTTCTATACAAACCAAGACAAGACTATCGATACTGCAGGTCGCGTTGAGAAGTTCAAGAACCGTCAGGCAAAAGCTACAAAGAAATAGATGAATTTAGACCCATATAAGGCAAACCCAAAGACTGCCTTTATGGCCAGTCTTTATGAAAAGCTTCTAAAGGATGAAGTTGAGACTAAGTTCATGGCCGAAAAAGATCCTTCAATGAAGGAGTTGGTTGAAGCTGATCTTGCTTCTATTGAAGAACAGAAGAGATCTATTTTGGCGCAAATGGATGAAATCATAAAAAATGATGTAGTTGAAGAAGAAAAACCAAAAGAGATCATTATGGAATTTCGTGCTGGTGCCGGTGGTGATGAGGCAGCTCTTTTCGTAGCTGAACTCGTTGATATGTATAAAAGATATGCCGAATCGCGTGGTTGGAAAGCTGTCCTCATGGAAAAATCAGAAAATAGTCTAGGTGGTTTCAAAGATGCTTCACTTCAAGTTAAGGGTGCTGGTGTATATGAAGATCTACGTTGGGAAACTGGTGTTCATCGTGTTCAACGTGTTCCAGAAACAGAAAAAATGGGACGCATTCATACATCAACTATAACAGTCGCTATTATGCCACTTCGTAAAAAGACTAAAGTTGTTTTGAATCCAGCGGATCTAGAGATGGAATTTTCACGTGCCGGCGGTAAAGGTGGTCAGAACGTTAATAAAGTTGAGTCAGCTGTTCGTTTGGTCCACAAGCCAACAGGACTCGAAGTCCGTTCAACCGCAGAACGCAGTCAAGGAGCCAATCGTGAACTTGCTCTACAGATTTTGACAGCAAAGGTTGAAGCACTTCAGGAGGAGCAAGAAGCTAAGAAATTCGCTAGTGATCGCAAGGGTCAGATCGGTACAGGTGACCGTTCAGAGAAGATTCGTACTTACAATTTTCCACAAGATCGTATAACCGATCACCGTATCAAGCAGTCATGGCACAATATTCCTATTATTTTGGAAGGTAAGATTCAGCCTATCATTGACGCACTACATGAGTTTGAAAAGACTGGTGGTTCTACCGCTGATACTTTAGCGAAAGATGAAGATAATGATGGGGAGTAATCGCTATTGACTACACTCTTAAAGCTGATAATATTAATCTACAAGTGGCTTCGGCCTAACCTCCGCAAGGAGGAGAAAAGCGAAAAACCGTTAGAATACTTCACCAAATTGGTACACGCAAATAGTGCTTATGTTTAGATGATGTAAGTGGAACAGCTAAACATGTATCAGCTCCAAATCCTCTAATAATTAAAACTGGCCGTAAGAATTCTGTGCCGTTACCATTTTGTTCTGAACCCACATTGATTCGTATCATCTATTTCAGTTGTAGAGTGTAAAAGTTCCTCCATTAAAGAAAAATTAATGCCATATTCGACCCCATATTCACACTCTTGAGTATACTTTTGTGCTTCTTTAACAGCTGTTCTTATTGTATTAAAAGTCCCAATCATCTTGATTTCTTTGTTAGTGTCACAATCCTTTTCAGACACAAGGTATTCCTTTAATGATACTTCTTTAATTTGAATGTAATTGTTTGTACTCATCTATAATTAAATTAATTAGATTAATAAAAAGATATTTATATGAATTATTGGCCAAATAAAAAAAGCTCGGCAGCTCTTCTTTTATTACTAGTATTTTATTCTTCTTAAATTGAAAGTGCAATGCATTGACTTATAAATGGGGGGGTAAAATAAGGTCATATTAATTAACCACTTTAATTCTATGGAAAAATTTCCAAATATTAATCCTGAACCAGTAGAGGAAAATACAGATAATACTGAACTTCCTAGGAAATCTTCTGGAGGCATAAAGAATTGGATTAAAAAAGGTGTTGCTATGGCGGGTATTGCTGCTGTCGGTGTTGGTGCGTATGAAGGTGGTAAAAGTATAAAAGAGGGTTATGATGCAGATCGAGCAGAATTTGATGCAAAAGTTACGGCTGCTGGTGGTGTTGAAAAATATGAAGCACAGATTAAAAAAGAAGATCAGGAAAGTGGTGAAAAATATTGGAATGAACAATTGGGATATTATTATTCTAGACTTGATAGTCATCCTACGAATCCGGAAGTACCAAATATTGTTCTAGATCCAATGCATGATATGGAAGTATCAGCAAAAATGGATATTGAAGCACAGGCTCGCGCTATTGAAATATTAAAAAACAAAGGTTACCAAATAGAATTCGGTAAGGATTATATTTATGGTAAGCATCCTGTATTAGGTGGATTATCGGTCGAGTCTTACATTTGTGTGAACGGTATAAAGATACCTTCAGGATTAAGATATGGTATAAAGTCAAGCAATTCTGATATGTATAGATATGAGGTTGTAGCAATTGAACCTAGCGATTATTCAGAAAAGGAATTGCTCTTAATGGAAAAGTGGAAAGTTGAGAATGGTTATAATGCTGAAATAATGAAAAGAGTAGTCGGTTTTGATGTTGGTAGGGATATTGAAAAATAATCAATAAAGCTTAGTATTTGCCCACAACTCACTTTTTTGCTACTCTTGAATCATGGTTACATTCATCAATACTCCAAATAAAGGTTACGTAAGATACATTGTTTTCAAGGAAGAAAACCAATGGTATGCGGTAGGACTTGAATTTAATATTGTTATTTCTGCAGAAACAGCCGAATTAGCACTTTTTGGACTGTTTGATGCTATACAAGGTTATGTTGAATCTTTTAGAAAACTTCGTGGAACTCGTCCACATGCGCTCAATCAAAAAACTGATCCAGAGTATGAATCTCTTTGGAATGAATTGAAGAAAAACAAGAGATCAGTTAAATCTCCATATTTTGTGTACACTTTTGGTGAAAAAGCTCTAAAAGCGTAAGTGTTTTCCTAATATGCCAAGAGGTCTCCTTAATTGGAATTTCTATGATGCGGAAAAGTTTTTAAAGAAACGTGGCTTTCGTTTGAATCATGTTAGAGGAAGTCACCATTATTTTGTTGCAGTTGTCGGTGGAATTACCAGACAAGTTCTACTATCATTCCATGGATCAAGTGCAATAAGACCAAAAACAATGAAAAGTATCATTGATCAGTCTGGTATTTCTAAAGATGAATGGCTTAACTAAGTTTTTATATTTAACAACAATAAGCAGTCGTCGCCTAGCGATTGACATCTAACCACGCTCCTGCTAAGCTATCTTTCACCTATGTCAGCAAATACAAACACTATTGATTCAATGTTCAGCGCTGGTGCGCATTTTGGTCTCGGCCGTTCTCGTCGTCACCCAACTGTAGCGCCTTTTATTTTTGGTACTAAGAACCGTACAGATATCTTTGATCTTGAAAAGACTGAGAAAACTCTTGAGGCAGCAAAGACACTCGTCTCAACTCTAGGTAAAGAAGGTAAGACTATTCTCTTTGTTGGTGGTAAGAAAGAGGCTTCAGCTCTAGTTAAGACTGTTGCTATGTCTCTAAACATGCCATACGTCGAGGGACGTTGGATCGGTGGCACTCTCACAAACTTCGCCAATATTCGCAGACGTATTGAACGTTATGAAAAACTTACTTCAGACCGTGAAAAAGGTGAGCTCGCAAAATATACAAAGCGTGAACGTATGCTCATCGACCGCGAGATTGCAAAGTTGGAACGTATGTTCCTTGGCATCGTCTCTTTGAAGAAAATGCCAGATTTACTTTTCCTCGTTGATCCACGTAAGGAGCAAAATGCTATTGCAGAAGCTGTACATGCAAAGATTCCAGTTATGGCTCTTGCCAATTCAGATTGTAATATTTCTGAGGTTAAATATCCTATCGTCGGAAATGATGCAGCTAAGGCAAGTATTAACTTCTTTTTGAACGAAATTGCTAGTGCATATAACGCTGGCAAGAAGGCAGTTAAGTAATATTTCAATTATACAATGACACAATGTTCAATTGATCATTGTGTCATTGTATAATTGGTCATTAATTGTGTATAATTAACAAATAATCTATTTAATTAACTAACATAACTATTATGCCAACTACAATCACCACAGAACAAGTTAAGGAACTTCGCGACATGACAGGTATCTCTGTTATGCAATGTAAAAAAGCTTTGGAAGAAGCTGGTGGTGATAAGGAAAAAGCTATGGTTATCCTCCGTAAGAAGTCTGGTGAGCTCGCTGCAAAGAAAGGAGATCGTACTTTTGGGGCAGGTGTGGTTCAGGCTTATATTCATGCAAATGGCTCAGTTGGAGCTATGGTTGAGCTTAACTGCGAAACAGATTTCGTTTCAAACAACGAAGAATTTAAGAACCTGGCTCGTGATATCGCTATGCATGTTACAGCTACAAACCCAAAGTTTTTAAAGAAAGAAGATATCACAGAGGCTGACAGTCACGCTGCAAAAGAAGTCTTCCAGAATGAAGTTAAAGATAAACCAGCTGCTATGCAAGAAAAGATCCTCGCTGGTAAGCTCCAGACATATTTTGCTGAAATGGTTTTGTTAAATCAGCCTTTCATTAAGAATCCAGAAGTTACTGTTCAAGGTTTGATTGATGCTGCTATGCAGAAGTTCGGTGAGAAAGTTGCTATTGGACGTTTCAAGCGTTTCAAGGTTCTAGAAGCCTAGTTTAGGCGCATTTATGCGCTAATTATGTATACACTCATTACAATTTTCTACGTCTCGTTGATCGCCATGATCTTGATGGTTGTTTTCAAGAGACATGAAATGAAGACAGGTAAACCTTCTGTTTTTTCAAGATTAGGACAGGGTAGTGACCATATCTTTCATTCGATCTTTTCAAAGACTCGCAAAGGTCTTTCTTATGTGAATAAGCATACGTTCATAGCTGTTGCTCAATGGCTAACCTTCCACGTTCTGGTGCGCGTTAGAAAGGTCTACGTTGAGATAAAACACAAGGCTTTAGCAAATCCTCATGGTAAGCATATGATTGACGCTATACGAGGTCGTGGGGAGGTTAAGGATCATGGTGCGTCTTTCTATTTGAGAAAGATTGCAGAAAAGAAGTAAATAAGTTATCCTATTTCAACGCCATCTTAGCTCAGTTGGTAGAGCGCCACTTTTGTAAAGTGGATGTCCCCGGTTCAAGCCCGGGAGATGGCTCCAAATCTTAGTTCGAGTTTTTAGGTTAAATTATTAGTTCATTAATAACTACATATGCATAGAAAATGTTTAAATTGTCAGGTATTTTTAGTAGATAGACATAAGATTAAGTTCTGCTCAAATAGATGTCAGACTGATTTCAAATATAGAGAATATATTAAATTATGGAAAGGTGGTAATTCACTATTACCTATTTCAAAAAATATTTCTGGTCATATCCGAAGGTATTTGTTTACTAAATACAATAATATGTGCTCAAGGTGTCTCTGGAATGAAATCAATCCAATTACAAAGCAAATTCCACTAGAAGTTGATCATATAGACGGAAATGCTGAAAACAATTTTGAATCAAATTTAAGATTACTATGTCCAAATTGCCACTCCCTCACCCCTTGTTTTAGAAATCTAAACAAGGGTAACGGACGAAGTTGGCGTAAGAACAAATATATTAAAAATATTATTTCCTAGTCGTCGTAGCTGTCGTCGTACTCACCAGCCCTGGTGCTATGGCTTGTATGTCCTCAATAGTATGGAAACCACTGTAAGGCTTTCCGTTGATCACTAAACCAGGCAAAGGTTGTGTTATTTTATATATGTCAGCAAGAGTCTTAATAGCAGATACATCTAAATCTGAATCGAACGAATATACGCGTATATTTCCAGGATAGTGTTGGCGTATATAAGTTAGTACGTCGCCTTGTTTGTCACAATCAGGGCAATGTGCCTGATAAAAATAAAGCACTATAACTGGGCGGTTTTTACATTGAATAGCAGAATTGATCAAAATATAGTCTTTAATTTCCAAGAGAGAGTAATATTGTTTCAATGTTATAACGTCTGGATCTTGACCGCGACCATTTGATTCCATATATGAAAGTCTGTCTGACATATCACCAAGTTCCTTACCGAGATCTGAACTGAATAGATCGTCACAAGATGCTGATTTTAGTAAATTGAATTGTGTCTCAGAAGATAAGATACTCAAAGAGATAGAGTCCTGCATGGTACGCACCTCATTCACACGTTTACTATCTATCCATGAACTAATAGCTATAGCAGTTATAAAGATAGCTGCTGTAATTAGAAAAGTGAATGCATATTTTTTCCAGTCTTTAATCATATTTTTATCGCCATACGGCTTGTTTACTTAGTATAACATTTGTAACTGAACGTATTATCCAAAGCGGTGCTATGAGTGAATATAAGCATACGTAGCATGCAATATCAAATATATGAGCACGATTGCCGTGAGCTAGTTTCATTCCGATGATTATGAAAGTGAGCACAAGTCCGAAAGCCACGAAACCAGCGAATAAAAGTGGAGAAGTATGTATGAAAAACCAATTGAAGGATGGCCATGACCATTCAAACATTTTTAAGCCTAATGCTTGGAAATGTATGATGTAACTGTGAATAGTTCTAACGATGTCGTAACCAAACATTGAAACAACGAATATAACACTGCCAGCTGAAACTATCATCATGGGGAGAACGAAGCCACCAAGGTGGCCATATTTTTGACCACTAAAGAGAAGTCTACGATAATCCTTGATGTTATGTAGGAAGCCAGATGTCCATCTTACACGCTGTTTGTACAATTTCTTAGGTGTATTTGGAGAGGATGTGTAAATAATCGCATCATGAGCGCTAGCAATAGTCATTCCGTGCGATTGCATACGTAGAGCCATCTCCATATCTTCGGTATTATGGGCTTTACGATAGTAACCAATCTTTTCAAAAACACTTTTACGGAATATTGAAAATGGTCCTGGTGTAACGTAAAGAGCACGAAGTTCAGCGAGAACACTACGTAAAAATGTTCCTATCAAATACTCAGTCTTCTGCATACGTTGAACAAGAGTTTCGGCATTGTAAATATGGAGAGATGGCACGACAGCCATAACGTCTGGATTTGAAAATTGTTTGATGATACGGATGAGGGCATCAGGTTTTGCATAAGAGTCAGCATCGAGACATCCGACGAATTCAGTTGTGGCTTGGGCTATACCCATATTTAAAACTGTATGTTTACCACCATTTTCTTTATGAATAACTTTTACTTGAGGATTGTCCTTATAAATTTCTAGAGCTTTTGCAGTTCCATCGGTTGATCCATCATTGATGGCCATGATGTGGAGCTTATCTTTTGGATAGTCTAGATTTAGCAGAGACTCAATGGTTTTACATGCAGTAGTTTCTTCATTAAAGCAAGGAACTATGATCGTTACACCTGGAAGATCTGGATGGGATTCGGCTGGAGTCTTGGCACGACTGTGTAAATCCTTGCGACGTTCAATATATGTAACGAGAATAAATATCTCAAAATATAGAGAAGAGAATAGTATACCTAGTGTGGCGATTTCTCGGAGAGAATACATGACGAGTAGTATGCCATAAAATAGAACGGTTTGGCAAACCGTTTGCCAATTGAGCCATTTTATACTATTATTTGATTGATTTAACGCTATATAATACTTATGCCACCACTTAATAAACTAACAACTAAAGCCAGAGAAGCCCTACGTCGTGCACACGAGCTAGCCATAGAGCGTGGTCAAAATCATGTTAATACGGTGCATCTTTTATGTGCATTAATCTTGCAAGAGGAAAGTATGGTGGCTTCTATTCTAGATAAGATAGAGGTTGATACAGCGATGCTCACTGATGTTGTCTTAGAAAACATCGAGGGTGGTGAAGGATCAAATGTTCTATCACCTTCATATCAGATATATCTCACTCCTGACTTGGCACAAATTTTAGATAATTCTGTAAAAGTTGCTGAAGCTTTTAAGGATGAATTTATTTCTACAGAACATTTGTTCTTGTCTATTTTCGATATACCATGTCCAGCTCGTGATATTTTGGGAAGATTTAAAATTGATAAGGAAAATGTTACAAAAGTTTTGACTCAGCTCAAGACGAATCCTACTCAGACAGACGCTCAACCAAAAAAACTTCGCACACTTTATAAATATGCACGTAGTCTCACTCGTTTAGCAAATGAAAATAAACTCGATCCGGTTATCGGTCGTGATGCTGAGATCATGCGTATCATCCAGATCCTTTCACGCCGTACAAAAAACAATCCTATCCTGATCGGTGAAGCTGGTGTTGGTAAGACTGCTATCGTCGAAGGTTTAGCTTTGCGTCTTGCTCAAGGTGATGTTCCAGAATCTTTGAAGGATAAAGAACTTGTATCGCTCGACTTAGGTTCACTCATTGCTGGTACAAAATATCGTGGTGAATTTGAAGAACGTTTAAAAAATATTTTGAAAGAGATTGAACGTTCAGATGGAAAGATCATTTTATTTATTGATGAGATACATACTCTCGTTGGCGCTGGTGCTTCAGAAGGTTCTATGGATGCTTCAAATATGCTCAAACCCGCTCTCGCTCGCGGTGAACTTCGTGCTATCGGCGCAACTACTCTCCGTGAGTATCAAAAACATATTGAGAAGGATCCAGCCCTCACTAGACGCTTCCAGCCGGTTTTCGTACAGGAACCTTCAACTGAGGACGCTATAGCTATTCTACGTGGTTTAAAAGAGAAATATGAGCTATTCCACGGGGTTCATATCACTGATGATGCTATCGTGGCGGCTGTGACTCTATCAAGCCGTTATATTACCGATCGTTTCTTGCCAGATAAAGTCGTTGACCTCATAGATGAGGCTGCATCTAGTCTGCGTATTTCTTTGGAAAATATGCCACCAGAGCTCGAGGAAACTCGTCGCAAGATCATGCGTTTGGAAATAGAACGCGAAGCTTTGAAGAAAGAGACAAGTAAGGAGGCGAAAGCGCGCAAGGAAAAGATTGAAGAAGAAATTGCAAATTTGAAAGAAGGAACTTCGGAGCTTGAACTTAAGTGGAAAAATGAAAAAGATACTATCACCGATATCAAGCGTATTAAAAAAGAGCTCGAATCTTTGCGCATGGAAGCAGAGATGGTTGAGGCACGTGCAGATCTAGTGAAAGCTGCGGAAATTCGTTATGGAAAGTTGCCAGCTTTGGAAAAGGAGTTGGAGCAAAAGTCGAAGCGTTTGAAAAAGTTGCAGTCATCACGCCGTATCTTGAAAGAAGAGATAGTTGCAGAAGATATCGCTGCAGTTGTATCACGCTGGACAGGTATCCCTGTTTCAAGGATGCTGGAGTCTGAGGCAGTCAAGCTCGTTCGTATGGAAGAGGATTTGAAGAAGAAGATTGTCGGTCAGGACGAAGTTGTCACAAAGATCGCTGATACTATCCGTCGTTCACGTGCTGGTATCGCAGATCCAAATCGTCCTATAGGTTCATTCATCTTCCTTGGTCCTACCGGTGTTGGTAAGACTGCTCTCACAAAGACTTTGGCTGAGTTTATGTTTAATGATGAGAAGGCTCTTATCCGAGTGGATATGTCTGAATTCATGGAGAAGCATTCAGTTTCAAAATTAATAGGTTCACCTCCAGGTTACGTCGGTCACGATGAAGGTAGTAATATACTTGAGACTGTTCGTCATCGTCCATATTCTGTTATTTTGTTTGATGAAATAGAAAAGGCGCATCCTGAAGTCTTCAATATTTTGTTGCAGGTTTTGGATAATGGCCGTCTCACTGATTCAAAGGGACGTATCGTGAATTTCCGTAATACTGTCATCATCATGACTTCAAATATTGGTGCTCAGCACATAGAGCGCATGGAGAGACTTGGATTTGCAAGTCCGGTGAATGTTGATGCAACTGAAGCTAGTCGTGATCGTGATAATTATGTTCACGCAAAAGAAAAGGTTATGTCTTCATTGAAAGATTATTTCCGTCCAGAATTTTTGAATCGTCTGGATGACATAATTATCTTTGATATTCTTTCACCTGAGGCAATTAAGGAAATAGTTAAGATTCAAGTCTCTGAAGTTGTTAAACGTTTGGCGGAAAAGGGTATTGAGCTCGTATTGCAGACTGAGGCTTATGATTATTTGGCGAAGGAAGGTTATAACCCACAGTATGGCGCTAGACCTTTGCGTCGTTTGATCCAGAATAAGATATTAACGCCGGTGGCAAAACTTATCATTGGTCAGGAATTAAATAAAGGCGGTGTTATCACGGTTGGCTTGAAGGAGGTTGTTGGAAAGAAGACGGACGCCGCAGCCGCGACTGTTAATTCTGAGGCCGAGTTTACTTTTGATTTGAAGAAAAAGAGAGGTAAGCAGGAAAGCATGGTTGTGATGGATAATTTCAAAAATACTAGTGGTTTTGTTGGGCAGAAGTAGGTTTTGTAATTATTTTTGCTATAATAAAAGTACTGTCGAAAGGCGGTATTTTTATTTATGAATAACAACAATAAAAATTGTAATACAAGCACGAGCCGTGACAGTGAATTAAAAGTTGCTGGGGCCATGTTGTATTGGGCAGAAGGTTACAAAGGAAATGAAAAGAATCCTGCCGATAGAATCGATTTCACTAATAGTGATCCAGACATGATATCTGTTTTTATAACATTTCTTAGAACAGTTTTTAAACTGGATGAGAAAAAGTTTCGAATACTATTATATGCTTATTCTGACCAAAATATTGATGAATTAATTGTCTTTTGGAGTTTACATACCAGAATTCCAAAGGAACAATTTACAAAACCTTATGTTCGAAAGGATTTTCGAGTTGGTGGTAGAAAAATGAAATACGGCTTAGTTCATATACGTTACTATGATAGAAGACTCTTGTCAGAACTTAAAAAAATGATACACTCATATTCGTTGAGTCTTTTACAAAAAAATCATGCGCCGTTCGCATAGCGGCTATTGCAGCGGACTGTAAATTCGCGGCCCTCTGGGCATCGCTGGTTCGAGTCCAGCACGGCGCACAACAATCAATTTTAGGCCGGTTCGCTATCTCTTCAAACGCCGGCGATGGCTTCAAATCTATCTTTTGCCCCTCCGCCTGCCGGTTCGAGGTGAAGATTTTAAGTATTTCACGAGCATCCGTCGGAGTTGCCAATTGATGGCTCAACCACACATTGCCTGCCAGTTCGAGGAAAATTTCCAGCTTTTCAGGCGATGAGCTTTTTTGCCGGGTCACATTCATTTGTTTTTCCTCAATCGCCTTTTGCTCAAGCAACAAGCTTTTCTTGCGTTCCTCAAACATGGTTTTGTCCAAGGCTTGATCCAGATACGCATCAGTCAGACGATTTAACCGGTCTTTGATCTGACTCTGCTTCAGATTGAGATTTTTGGTTTCTTCCTCCTGCCGACTGGCCCACGTTGCTTTCAACTTCTGAATGCGCGCCTTGTAGTATTTTCGCTCTAGTTCATCATACTGCATTCGTTGGAAGAATTGAGAGACTTTGGTGCCAATGATTTCTTCCCGCACACAAGGCTGGGGACAATTTCTGGTATGACAGCGGTAATACACATGGCCTTTCTGCCGTTCTGCAATCAATGAGAAATGACAGGTGGCACAGGCGAGCATCCGGCGATATGGGAATTCGTGACGCTGGATGCGGGTGTTGGTCTTGCCGGTAAGGACGGATTGCACCCTGTCGAAGAGCGTCTTGCCGATGATTGGCTCATGGATGCCAACAAAGGTCTCGCCGGTTTTCTGAATGCAAATGAGGCCGATATAGAATGGATTGTTAAGTATCACAGACAGACTGGATATTTTCACTCGACCACCTTTGCGATTCCGCAAGCCAAGACGATAAAGTTCCTCGCACAAGCTGTGCAAGTTATATTGCCCGCTACCATACAACTCAAATGCTTTACGGATGAGCGGGCCGCTGACAGGATCAATGATTTTGGGTTTACCGCCACCTTGGTCTAGGTAGCCCAATGGTGCTTGGAGCGGGAATAATCCCTGCTTCAAGCGTCCGTAAAATCCTTTGCGGGTTTCTTCACGCAGATTGCGGATGTAATCAGCGGCAACGACAGCCTGAATGTCAGCCGAAAGCCTGCCGCCTCTGGATTGTAGATCAATGCTTTCATTCACGAAATGCACTTCAATGCCTTGGTCTGATAGTTCACCAATTGCTGCCCAATCGCGGAGATTGCGCGCACCACGGTCTAGTTTATGCAGAATGATTCCCTTGGCTTTTCCACTGCGAAGAAGCTTAAGCGCTTGATTAAATACCGGGCGTCCCTGTTTGGCTGCTGTTTCCATTTCCTCAAGCCAGATGGTGATGGGAAATTGATTGCGGTCGGCATAGCGTAAAATGGCATCACGCTGTTCTTGCAATGATACTCCTTTCGTCCCTTGTTTGACCGTGGAAACACGGATGTAGCCGATATATCCCGACATGAATGAGGTGATTAAGAAGAATTGGAATCCGACGCTTCACATGGTATCGCACCTGTATCTGGTGTCAATTGATCGACCTGTGCCTCCGCTTCCAGACGCTCAAAAATACGCAGCACGATAGCTAGATAGCGGTCGTGGGCGTCCTCCGCTTCGGCGAGTTGTTCCTCGGTGAAGTGTGGGTAGAGGTCCCGGATTGTTGGGGCAGGATTCTTCTCCATGCCGCCAACCTATCTTTAGGATGGGTCTCTGACAAGGGGCTAGAATTTGCCAAAAACGGCAAGTCGGGAAAATTGAATTAGTTGCGATTAAATGTTAAATGACTTCACATTCAGTAGCATGCTGATGATTTGTTGGGCAAGTTTTTTACAACACTACTCTTTGAAATTCTCCGCGTGGTTTCAATTATTCCTTAATCACTTTTACGCGCAGGGGTGTGGATACGACAACGCCGAAATTTTCAGCAACTAAATCCAGATGAGGGTCTGTCATTGCACTAATGTCCGGCACACCATTGGTCATGGCAACGCAAATGCGCACCTTAATTGTTAGTTCATAGATTCCTTTATTAGTGATGACAAAAATATCGTCTGGCCGAAACAATTTGTAAACGCTATGCAATGGCCAATGCGCGATTCCATGTTTGAAATGGCGATGCAAATCAAGGGCATCTTTTGGCGGTATGAGTGGCTGGCTATAAGCGATACCTTTTTTTGTTTTTGGTACTTCCTGCCCCTTGTCATCAAGCAGCTTGAGGTCAAAGGCTTGGGGCATTGAAGGCAAACCACGATAGTAAACACTGTTTGTATCGGCCATTGTCGTCATGCTGTCTAGGTCGTGGGGCACGACGAGGTTGGTTCTTCTTACTGTCATTGCCCAGCAAATCATTTCGTTCGATTTGAACTGATTGGTGGGAGCATCGTCACCCAATTCTTTTTCAAGAAAAAATATAAGATTTGCTGGTAGCAGTGCCACGTTTGTTGATGTATCTGCTGCGGCAACAATTCGGACAGTATTGGCGTATGCTGTATCAGAGAGCGGCACTTTGTTTGTTATGTCTGCCGAGAGGCTCAAAGTCGTAGCCAATAACAAGGCAGAGAACAGCCAGGATTTATTTTTCATAAGTTCTGCAATTTTAATTATTCATGCCGGATTAACTCCCAAAGTGGAAATATATCACTATCTACAGGGTTGCTTGCTGGCGGAAGATCATTGGGGGCAATGTCCCCAATGAGACAGGCATCGCCATTCATATGCCACTCAACCGTCGCAATGGTCACAAAAATACCTCCATTCGGCTGGAATCGTATGTAATCCTTGAAGTTGGCTTTCATGTTTGCACAAGGAGCATAAGGATCAAAAGGTGTATCTTTGAATTCAGTCCACCATGTATAAATCTTGCTAGGATCATATGCTTTGGGCCCGCTATTATCCGATCCATTGTCTGGCGGTTCTCCATAGATTTCTGAGTTGCCATCGAGAAGGTTATAACCGGCCGTATAGTAATCACTCTGGCCATCGTTGCAGTTAATAATTTGAGTGACTCCAAAGTTACCCGCATTAGTCGAATCGAGCCATGCAAACCAATGTGCAACCCCAGTCAACCCAGACAAAGATTTAGAAAATCCGTGGCCACCATCGCTTGCGTTTTGAAAGTTTGAAACCTTTGGTCTATAAACCGAAATATTTCCTTTGGCGGTAACAATGACAGACTGGCCGTTTGTAAAATCCAGATACAAGCCAACGCTGACGTGTCCGTTATTGGTGTTGTAAAACCAGCAGGATGTCTGGTTGGTGTTGGCAAGCAGGCTGGAATTGATGCGATAGCTGGTGCAAGTGGAAGAATACGCATAGGCTTCATTCACATACTTAGTCGGCAAATACCATTGTCCGAACGTGCTTGTAACCTGATCCATTGGCAAGCCATTCAATGTGAATGTTACATTCTGCCCAACACAAAATATTGGCGTATTGGCAGAGAGGTCAATGCTGTTGGCCAAAATTGTCGGCGTATATTTCTGCGCGGTGGTATTGGCATCGTAGTGTTTTTTTCCAGAAGCCTTAACCGTAACATCTATGCCGGGGGAATTATCCGGCAACACCAGCCACAAGTTGCCATCTGTTCCGAGGGATTTGCCCGCCACCGTCAGGCTGGTCGGTGCAATCGTCTGGCTTTGCACGCTCCACCAAGGAATTGCACAGCCGTATTCAGAAGTATCCACCGGCGGGCGCAGTATCGCACTGGCGCTGGCGTTGATTTGAAATAAATTCTTCCGGCTGACCTGCGCTTTGCCGCCGGTAAATAGCTTCACCTGCGTTTTGGCGGTCAGATTCAAGTCAAACGTGCTACCTGACCCCAAATCCCAATGATACTGCACTTTGTCGGCAAAATAGTGATGCACGCAGGCCCAGATATAGTTCGGCCCGCACGACGCACAACCCCAAGTCTGGTCTTCGTGCGGAATCGCCTGCACTAATTCATATTCCAATCCATAATCCGGCCATTGAGCCGGGCCATTGTAAGAATTACCCCATGAACTATCAGACTCTTCCCAAGCTGTGACTGGTGTGAATTGAGACCATTGGTAGTTTTCATGGTCATATTCCGGCCAGCTATCTTCATTATCAGACTCGTAGAAGTCGCTGCTTCGCTGATCAGTCAGAGACCATTGCCCATTAGGTGTAATAACCGGATTTCCCAACATATCCTTTTTCACTCGGCTATAGGAATAATAGTTGGGCGATTCATAATCTTGGATTTCCGTGCCGTGATAGCTGGTCATTGCGACATACGAACCCATTTCCACGGCAGCAGAGACGTTCACCGGTGGTGTTACCGGACTGCCACTGCCCATCGCATGAGCCAGCTGCAACGACTGACTGCTGAATGTGTTTTGCCCTGCTGGCACCGCCACCGCATCAAAGGTTGCTGTGCCTTGTCCGCAAATCGGCACATTGTCCGCTTCCCAATGCCACATTACTCCGTCGTCCGTCCAAAAATCATTCGTCACCGTCACCCCGTTCACTGTCACGGTCGCATTCTGGTCACTTACTGAGCCATAGACATTCCCGTAACCTTGATACAATGCATCTCCCGTTGGCGTGCTGTCGATGGTTAATACCAAGTCGCTCGGCAACACAGTGAAATTTGTCACCGTCACATTGCCCGCCGCATCCGTGGCTTGAAGGGTAATCTGGTTTTGGTTGGTTCCGTTCAACGGCACGTTCTCAATCCAGAACATTCTGTTGCGCTCCACCAAGCCCGTCACCGTATTCGTGTTGCCGTTGCCATCCACCGTCTGCACTGCAATCGTTCCTGTCTCGTCGCTCATGGTTCCGCGGATGGTGATGTTAGTTCCATTCACCGCCATACCGTCCTGCGGCCAGATCAAATTGACCACCGGCGGATTGGTGGCACTGGAATAATCCAGCACGACATTGAAGTTGGTCGTTGTCGTATTGCCCGCCCGGTCGGTTACGCGCAGAGTAATATTATTTACATTGGTTGCCAACGCCATGTCGTAGGCTTGGAAATAATTCGTGGTGAAATCAAATTTATTCGTGTCAAAACTCTGGTCGGTTACAAAGGCATCTTGATTGCTAACGACACCTTCTTCGTTGCTAATGTCATAGGACAGACTGGCCAACGGTTTGTCGGCGAAGCCCTGTAATTGTAAATACGGCTTGATTACAATTCCGCCTGCTGGATTAGTGAGACTCAACTTTGGTGCCACTCGGTCGAGCGTGAAACTGTAATTGTCCCATGTCTGCGTCGCGTTGGCCGGCAACCCGCGCAAGCCAATGGCAATATTATACACGCCATCCGTGGAACCAAGATTGACCGGCAGATTGACCGTGGTGAGCGGCAACCAGTTGGTTGTCGTTTGGCCGTTGACCAGCAACGCATAATAACTCGGTGTGCCAGCTGTGATGTTGAGTTGCGCGTTGACGGTGGTGGTGTTGACGTATTGACTGGCCGCCTCAATCGAAAATCGGATGATGTTCGGGTCGGTGCCGTTCTGGTAATCAGACAATAACGTGTTGCCCTGACTGTCCAGATTCGTATCGGACAAGGCCGTGGTGCCGAAGTATTGCCACAACCACCAGTCTGGCACCGTATTTCCGTTTTCCGTTACGCCCGTCCAGTCCATAGCCCGAAAAAATAAAATCTGCCGGTCGCCATTTTGCACCGTGAAGGGCATCACGGAAGTGTTGGTGGTCGGCCAGACGATTGTTTCCACCTGCCAGCTTCCCAAAAGATTGGTGGTGGTCAGGATCGCATAGACCTGATTAGTGGCGTTGTTCAAGTTCACATACGATACCCCATTGGAAACCGTCGGATTGCCCAGCCATAGGCCGTTGGTGTCAAAAGTATAGGGAACGTAATTGTTGGTATATCCGTTGCCACTGTAACCACCGCCATCACCAAAACCACCACCAAAGGAGGGAATACCCATCGCCATGGCCATCGAGCGCATTTGCTGCTCCGCATCTCTGGCCTGAATCTGATTGATCAGATTTACCACCGCATCCGCGTGTGCAGCGATGACAGTTGCCACAGTGTTCGCCGTGGTCTGCCTATGCAAAGCGGACGGATGCGAATTCAACGCCACTTGTCCGCCGGTGGTGTCCACTAAAAATTGTGCGTCGGTAATCTGATAAACAGGCCCGTTCAAATCACCTGGCAGACACGGTGCCGGCACGGCGGAACCGTTCGCCATCACCCACCAATAAGTTGCGCCTCTTGGCAAATCCGCTGGGGCCACCTGTGATAGCCCTTGTGAATCCGCTGCCACCTGAACGAAGGAATCCAGCGAAGATGATTGAACTGGCACAGCCGTGTGGTTGAAACCACTGACCAAGGTGGTCTGTGAGCTGATGTTGAAAGCAAGGACAAGAATAACCCCAGCCAGAATGGCATATATTTTCCTCATACAATTCCTTTCCGTAGCGAGACGTTTCTAATTCTTTTGTTTGCGTTTTGCAAACAAAATATTTCCTACCTTAACCGCCTTTCAGATT
>Ga0007854_10000117_pt1 | contig 60083 bp, 93 predicted proteins | sample CryBogCBH12Aug08_FD_60382 | JGI IMG/M metagenome (GOLD analysis project Ga0007854, IMG submission 60382) | Freshwater microbial communities from Crystal Bog, Wisconsin, USA - CBH12Aug08 | ecosystem: Environmental > Aquatic > Freshwater > Lake | place: Crystal Bog, Wisconsin, USA | collected... | reverse complement strand
CCATCGCCACCTTTGCCTAAGTACCCACCACCACCACCACCACCAGCCGTGCCGGAAGCTGCGCCCGATCCCCCCAAAGATGAACTTGAAAATAATGAGGCTGCACCATAACCGCCTTGATAGACTGTGCCTAAATTGCGCTGACCGCAGCCACCCCCGCCCGGATAACCCCCGTCCGCAGCTGTCGTGCCGCTATAAATACCACCTGGGCCACCGCCACCAGACATGCCCCCTGGATAAACAAGCGCTTTATTAAGGCCACCACCGGCTGAGTAAGTGACACCACCAACAACTAACGTGGTAGCTGTGCCATTACCGCCAATTGCACCACTTGCAGCAGCGCCAGCAGCGCCAATTGTTATGGTTGCACTAGACCCAATGTAGACGGGGAAAAATTCAACGCCACCAGCACCACCGCCGCCGCCGCCCTCTGTTCCACTTGCAGGGGTGCCATTGCCAGCAGCACCCCCGCCAACAAGTAAAACGTAATAAACGCCATACCCTTTGCCTTGCGTGACCGGATTAAATGTCCCGCTTGCCGTGTAGGCAACTTGATAATTAAGACCGCTTAGGCCAATAAATGCTTTGCCAGCAGCGGGACCCGCCCCAGGCGCAACATTCAACGGCGTTGCAACCGCAAAGCCTAACTGACCAATTGCGAATAAAAGCGCAATTAATCCAAAGCGAAGATTCTTAAGCATTTTAGAAATCACCGCAAACAGAGGTCAGATTGATATAGGTTGACGTGGAAACGGTCGGAGTCGCCGTCAACGTATCGCCGCTTTTCAAAAACAAATATGGATTTCCATAATTGTCCAATGGCAAACCCTGCCAAGTTGCAGAATTGAACATATTGACATTAAGCGCAGTCGAAACCGCACCGGCACCAGCCGGGATAGCAACCGTTGTTTGATAATAATTGACCGCTGATCGGGTCACAAAAACCTGCACATTGTAAGCCGTGGACGTACAAGTATTTGCCGCTGTCAACGAAAAACACGCCGACCCATTGGCCCCAGCCGTGTAAATCGTCACATTGTTAGCCGCATTGGATTGCACAAGGCCCAACGTAGGCGTTTGAACGGTTACAACGCTATTGGGCGTCGTTGCTGCATTGACCCCGCTTGCAATGCCCACAAGTGATAATACAAGGGCCGAACTACAATAAAATTGACGCGCGTTCATTTTATGCCTCCAAAAGACCCCATAAGCACGGACACAGACGCAGCTTGAATGTAAGCCGCCGTTGTTCCGCTAGATGATGTTCCGCAAGAAAAACCGGTGCCATTTGTGTAATTTAAATGATTGCCACCCGTATCCGTACATGATGGTAAGGTTGCAGCAGTTGGGCTTGCGGTTGAAGCGGTGACGTTTGCCACCACCGTATTTGCTGATTGTGTAGCGTGCATCGGTAAAGTGACCGTTGCGGTATCCCCAGAAGTGATTACCGTGCCATTCACAGCTGGAATTGTTGTTGTAAAATTGGACGCTCCGGCGTTTGCCATGGTCAATGTATTAGCGCCCGTCGATGACCCCAAAATCTTTATTGTTGAATTGTTATACGTTTGAACCGCCGTCCAAGTTTGCGCCAAATTCAATTCGGCAATGGTTCCGGTATTAGCTGGTAAGGTTGCCGTGGTTGATCCGGCCACCGCTGTGGGAACAATCGTTGTGGCGCCACTTGTGGCACCTTGCATTATCAACGATCCGCCAACCGGCCCCGTTGATTGACCCAAAGTCAAAGCACCATTGGAAATCGTTGCATTGGCATTACCAGACACGGCATTTGTGGTTGAGGCGTAATAACTCAATTGCCCGGACGTACCGGAATTGACCGTACCCGATCCGCCCGAAATAGTATTGCAGCCAAACCCCGTACTTGTGGTCCAAGTCAGCGCACTGGTCGCAGCCGAGCAAGATGGAATGGCAAAAGACGCAATGTTAGCCGTTGACCCGGTGTTATTCCCCAAAATCGTGTTAGCCGTAATTTGCGGCAAATTTGCCAAAGTCAGACTATTTGACGGGAATGTAATCGTGGACGTTGCTTGCAGAGTGGTAAATTTGCCCGTGCTGGCCGTTGTGACGCCCACCGCCATGCTATTCAAACCGGTTGACGTTATGCTGCCAACGCTTGTTGGCGAAACAGTCCCCCCACCGGAATAAAAATTGATAACGCCCCCGGTTCCAAGCGCACCAATGTCAAATTCACCATCTGTAGTATAAGTATAAGCCGCATGAGCAGCTGTAAACGGAGCTGCGGCCCCAGCACTATTATTTATGCCAAAATCCGCATAATGCGTTGAATCATTGCCATCGTCCGCCGTTACAACAAAGTCAGATGAGGCACTTGATCCGCTATTGGTATTTTGAAGGCTCAATTGATAGAAATTATTGGCGTTTCCGGTAAATTGAAACGCCGTTGCGCCAGAACTTGTATATCCCGGCACACCCACATTGGTTCCCAGCGCAATTGATCCGCTTGTGGTGATCGGATTGGCCGTACAGGTTAAGCCGCCATTGGTCGAACACGTCACAGACGTAACCGTACCCGATCCGCTGCCACCACTTGACGCCCCCGACGAAATCACAATTCCACTATTTCCCAATTGCTGAGCAATTGCGGGAACGCAAACAATCAAGCCAAATAAAACAATAGCAAGCCGCTTCATCATTTGTAATAGCTCACGTTGATAGTGGCGCTTGCAGTCGTTTGAATAAACTGCAACGAAGCCAGATTGCCCGTGTAAGACAAAGCAGAACCCGCCGCGACCAGCATGCCAACAGATGCAGTTGGTGCCACACCATCATCGCGCCACCGAACAGATTGTGTTTCAACCACGATAACAGCCAATGTCGCCCCGGTCGGCACGGTCAAAAACGTTGCCCCAGACAATGAGGTGATTTGCTGATACCCCAATGGCGTTACAAATGCCGTGGACACCGTGCAGCTTGGTTGACTGCCAGGGCATCCAACCGTTGAAATCTTACTTGGAACAACGCTTGCCGCAGTTTGGGCAAAAGCCGGTGATACCAAAAGCCAAAAAACGACAATTAACCATTTCATTTTTTGGCCTCCAATTCTTCAAGCCGGGCAGTGAGTTCACGCACCGCTTGCCACAACACCGGAATTAATTGATCCGGCCTCAAATGATGTGTGCCATCTTCGTCTTGCACATATCCGGCAAAATCTTTGCCCGTGGCGGCAAACGCATCGCGCACTTCGGTAGCCAAGAAACCCCAATGGGTCCGCTTGCCAGGACGATCCACAAATTTTTTAACTTTGACCTTTTTTGCGATCATGCGCGGGACAGGGTGCATTTTTTGCTGCAATTGTCCCGGCTCGCCTTTTTTGCCCGGCACAAATTCCATGACCGGATTGCCATCGGCATCAACCACCGGCATCAAGTCATAAACGCCAGTTTCCGTTTTAACGATCCGGTCAAACGCAACCGGCTTGCCGTCCACAATTTGAATATCGTGAACAACGCCCTCAGACACTTCGCTTTCGTGAACAAGTTGATCTTCTTCAACTTCAATTTCATCCCGTCCACCGGCAATCCACTTAAACGTCTTTGGTTCAAGGGATTTAATGATGGGCAACACATCCGAAACCGGCTCAATATCGGTTTTTAAACTTGGATCAGATGTTTGAATGGTGCCATTGACAGCCCACACCGCAGACCACCGGCCCGCCGCCGTGCCGCATGTGTAAGCATTGTCAGATAACCCAGCCAAATGACCGCCAAACACAGCCGCATAACCACCGCCCCCGGTAAATGTGGCGCGTCCATTTAACGTCAAACCAGCCAGAACGCCCGTGCCGTCAATGTTAATATAAGCACTGGACGTTCCGCCGCTCAAAATGCCCACTTGACCAGACACGCATTGAATATAAGCCGTCCCCGGATTCATTGTGGAATCTGGAAACGCTTTACCCGCCCCATATGATCCGTTTAAATAAATGCGAGCGGAATCGGCCAAAACAATCGATGCACTGGTGCCAGGATTATATCGGTGCGCTTGGGTCAAGTCGATTGCCGCGCGATACCCGGACAGACCTTTAAACGAAATGCCCGCGTCCACCGGAAATTTTACAGTAGACCCGCCAATAACATTGGTTCCGCTGGAATCCATCAGCCAGCCAATCCACGTATTGCCGTAACCAACAGTCGTCGTGGTTCCGCTGTAGAAAGTGGATTGCGACGTGCTGGACCCGGCTCGCAGCATGCTATGAAACCAACCGATACATGCCACGTCATAAGATGTGGTGCCAGAAAGATTGGTGTAATCAAATTCAAACGGGTTTAGATACGTGCCATCTTTGTAAGACGTGGCCCCGCCGTTCATGATTGAAACGGCAGGACACGTTGCAAACCCATAAGTCGCATCGCCGGACGTAATTGTGGGCTTGGCCAATGCCGAAATGCCAACATTGACATTCAACGCGGCGCAATCGCCCTTATTGTCCTGATAGACATTTAATTGCATGCCAACGGCGCTTGTCCGTTGCGTCAACGGATTGCCAAAAACGGTATAATCCGTGCTGCTATTCCAGCCCGAATAGTTCCGCATAAACAAAGCAAAGGGAAAGGTTTGCGGCATGTAATAAATACCGGTTGAATACCCCCCCAGCGTGTTTAGGCCGGTGACATAATGTTCAATGGAAAAATTCTGGCGCGACCAATCCCCGTTAAAATATTTGGTATTATCGGCCAAAGCAAAATTAGTCAGGTCCGGTTGCATTGTGACCATTGAATAAAATTTGCCGCGCTTGGATTGCGAGCCATCCAACGCCAAAGACGCAACTTGCCCTTGACCATAGAAATTTGCCGTTAATTTCGGCCAAGTCTGATATGTCGCACCACCCGTCGAGCTTCCGCCATCCGATGACGCGGTTATGGTTGTGGTATAAAGCCCAACGGGAACATAAATGCTGCCATTTGTATTGGCGCCAATCGCCGTTGTGACCGCAACCGTATTGTCATACCCATAAGTCGAAATACCGCCATAATACGCAAGATTGCGCGGCAAATCCTGATCTTGAATGTTCCGAAATGTCGGAGACGCGGTGACACCCGTGGACGCATTCCCCGGCCCCGCCAAAAATGTTTGGCTGGACACCGAAATAAACGACGCGCTTAAAGTGCCAAACGTGGTGACGGGCGATCCGGTAATACCAAATAAAGCCGTGGGCAAAAATAGGCCAACCGAATTGACCCCAGCCCCAGATACCGCGACCCAGCCCGCGCTTGTCGTGGTTCCCGTGGTGACACATGCATAATAAGCCCGATTGGTCACGTCATAGCAGAAATCGGGCGGTACACCCCCGGCAACACCTTGCTGCCCGGCAACATGCCCGTTTGGATTCCCGGCATAGACAAAGACATTAGGCGATTGAATATTTGAACTCATAAACCACCTATTGAACAAACCAATTGCCCGCGCCATCGCATTGCAGCGTTGCACTGGCAAAATTGGATCGAAGGTTAAAAGCGGACGTGGACCCTAAAATGGTGTCCCCGGAATAAGGCGTCACAGCGATATTGTAGGTTTGAGCCGTGCCAATTTCGTCAGTAACGGTAATTTTGTTCCAGATATAAGTGGACGTGCATTGGTAAAGATTTTCGGTCTTGTTTGAAGCCGTGGCACTTTTCCAAGCAATCGTGCTTAGAGACGGAATTGCGGTATCCGTTGACCCAGATGTGATTTGGCGCCCCACATTGGCCGTTGACGTTGTGGTGGACACGGATAGTGAATTAATCTGGCTTTGAAGCTGTTGAGTGATATAGGTTAGGTAATCTAACCCGCCCTCAATCGCCTTAAATGTCGGCCCCTGGTTGGAAATCGACACCGTTTGAACCAAAGGAACCACACGCGAAATCGTGATGTAATATCCCGCCGATAATGGCGATCCGGTTAAGGGATAAGTGACCGTCCCGCCAATGCTTCCAACCCCTGTCAGGGTGTATTGGCTTGGCGTTAATGTGGTCAAAGTGTTGGGAGTGACATTGGTATTTAATACTGTGATGACCGCATCCCCAGCCGACACCATGGGGAAATTATAGGTGAACGAGGTTGTAACCCCATTTCCTTGCGCCGTGGTCGAACTTGACGTGGTTGAAACGGTCGAAAATACCGGGTCCGCAATCAGTCCCAGTACAACAAAGACCAGAATTTTAAACACGGCGGACAAGCGCATTTGCACCTTTTCCGCCAAGGGATGTTATGGCCGACGCATCTTTGCGCTCTTGCCTAAGACTTCTTTAACCCGACGCAGCGGTTAAGGTCTAGCTATTCGCCATTCCTAGCCCGCATTTTATCTTCCATTGCACCTTTGATAATGTCGTTTGGCCCCCCGACACTTTGAGCCGCAATCATATTTGCCGCAGCCGTCCGGCTGGATGAAATCGTTTTGGTGATGGTTTCCGCCCGGATATTCTTGGGGATTTGCTGCCAGCCCGGATTTTGAACCAAAGCGTTTAATCGCATTTTGGCTAACCGGCCCGCCGTCTGGGCATATTGGTCATATTGCTCATCGGTCAAATCCTGCCCTCGGATTGACCGGCGCAATTTCCCAACCCCCAGACCCAAGGCGTTCATTTCCTTAACCACCGAATCATTGGCATAACGATCCGCCGTGCCACTTTGCGGGATTGGTTCGCCAAACATATCTCGTTTGGGCAATAGGCCAATTGAGACAAACGGCACCTTGGCCTTGGCGGCATCCAATAAGGTCCGCGCTTCGCGTTGATACGGATCGACCGCGTGAGCCACTTGACTCATGCCAACGCTAAACGGCATCCAATTGATGACCATCCCTCGAATATAGCTTTCGCCATATTCTTCCGGATGAAACACCGCATTCAGCATGTCAGACAATCCTTTCATAAAGGTTTCATCCAACACCGCTTTATTAAACCCTTCAAACGCCGCTTTGGCTAAAACCGTGCCATCTTCACCATCCCAGCCATGCGCGGCTTCGGTCATATTGGCCCCAAACCGCATAAGCATGGCAAACGGCCCCAGACGGTCATAGGCCACCGACACATCGCCAATGGTAATGTGATTGGGTTTATTGGCCATCAGCCACACACGGCGCTCATTGGGATCAGCAGGGCCATCCCCGGTCATCAACCCATTTAAGGTCATCATGACGGATGTACCGATTAAAGCCGTGCCGGTGGCGATTTTGCCAAATTGCATGTCTTGAGCAGACCCGCCGTTTTGCCCGGACAAATTGCCGCGCACGTCCCTATCCAATAAGCCAATGGGCGAGCGTTCAATAAATGCTTCGCGGGTTATTTGGGTGCCAATTTTCATAAACGGCACAATGATTTTTGCCGCTAGGTTTGAATTGGCCGCAGCTGTTAATTTCCCTGAAAACGAATTGTAATCCGCAGGCGCCATGAATAATTCTTTCATGGCATCCGCACTTGCAGCAATCATCATTTCCGGTGTCGGCTTTTGAGTTAATTCCGCAACCCGTCCTTTGAACGCATCCCCGGTCAAACCATCATTCATGGCTTCCCGATAGGCCAAAGATTGAATGTTTTGCTCATATCGCAGGGATTTAAAAAACGAGTGAATGGCCGCAACCGATTTGGACGGCACATTGATAATTTCGCCAACCTTGCCCGGAATGGCCCGCGTGTTCATATCGGTAAAATGACCAGATACCTTTTCCCCAGGCAATGCAGGGGAAATGCCGGTTTTAAACGCTTGCGTTGCCGCCATTAAGCCATCGGATGATCCCTTCATCATGCCGTATAATTGCGCGCCCGCCTCACCTAAATAAACTCGATTTTTGACCTCATAGCCCAAAGCCTCGCGCGCCGCGCCGACCGCAGACGCCACCGGAATTTCGATCAAAGGACGCGCCAAGGCATTTAACGCATTGCCCACCGAATACCGGGCATGGGTTATCGGCCCCGAAATCAAAGCATTAACGTAATATTCCAATATGGCGTTTTTGATCGACCCACGGGCGGAATCATTAACAAACTTGGCCACTTGTCCCGGCGTTTGCAGGTTCATCCCAAATTGCGCTTCTTGCCTTAGTTGTTCCGGTGTCCGGCCAATGGTGCTTTGGAAGAATTGCGCCAACGCTTCGGCATCCGCCGACCCTTCCAGCTTACGGAATGCTCCCAACGCCCGGCCAGCTTCCGCCGTAATCCCCGCCACTTGCTCTTGAATCATCAAGTGACGTTGCCGCGCTTTGGCATAGGCCATCACATCGGCATCCGATCCATTGGCCGCTTTTGCCATCAAATCACGCACTTCCGTCGCAGATTGAATTAACAGCTTTCGAGCCGCAAGGATTTGTTCGGCGTTGAACGCTTCCCCGATCCGGCGCCAATTGAGTTTTGCCGCATTCATGCCCAAAGCATCGGCCAGGTCCAATTGTTCCCCGGCAGAAATCACGCCCCGCCGTGCGGCCATGAAATCTTCATTATCCGCCGCCGTTTGACGCAAAACTTCTTTTACATCTTCCGGTGTATTGAGATTATCTAACCGGATATTCCCGGCCTTATCTACAAGGTCTGATTCATCGGTTGCGAACCGCTCATTGGGTCCGGCTGGGTATTCTGTCTTGCTCCCATTAGACCTAGTGCTGCGTCCGCGTGATCCGCTGCTTTCTTGAACATCGACCGCACCTCCTCCGGCAGGTCCTGATTGCCCGCCATCATCCGCGCTCTTGATCGGCCCTCTAGCAGATTCTTCCGCCCGGTATTCATTTTCCAAATCCTCCTCGGTGCGCGGATTGTCGTAATCCGGCACGTTATCACCTTCCCAAGCATCGCCTTTGGCTTCTAAATGAGACTTGGCCCATTCTTCCGCGTGGCGCAATTCGCGCTCAAAATCCGCTTCCTGAGAATGAATTTCCTTTAATTGTTCTTCGGTTGACATGCGGCTGGCAACTTCATTCCAGAACTCGCTATGCGACATGCCGTCCGCTTTAATGCCCAATTCCCCGGCAATTCGATCCACTTCGGAATTGTGGTTTAAAGCATCCTGATAGGCTTTAACCTTGTCATAATCAAAATCGGAGAATTGATGGTCCCCGTTTACGTCACGGGTTAGCTTTTCCAAAAATTGATTAATCGTGGGACGTTCACCGCCCAATTCAGGGAAAAACCCGGCTTCTTCCGCCGCTTGCGCCACCCGGTCAATATCTTTGCCCGTTTTGCGCAGCACCCCGCCATTACGCTTGCCACCAAACAATGCCGCAATATCGCCCCGATCATTGCCAATTCCGCCATAAGATCGAACAAAATCGGTTAGCGTCGAAGGGCGCGCAGGAACCTTGGAATAAAGCTTTTGCTTTGAACTAGGGCCAAATTTTAGGTTTGACTCTTGTGGTGGTCCAATGCCTTCAACCTTAGCTTGACCTCCGCCCGCGCCGACCGTTCCAGATTTTTGTATAGCGCCATTTGTTCCGGTGTCAGGTCCGGACGCATTGACGCCACTGTCAGCACCTTCACTTCGTGCCGGGCTTTCGCCAGGTCCGTTTCCAATTCTTCCAGGCTGTAATTCATCCGAAATCTCCGAAGCATGTTCATCAGCTACCGCGTGACGCTCATCACGCACCCTATCGCCAACGACCTTTGCTTGGTTCCCCGGCGTGTGTTCCGCATCGCCTTCATGCAGCGTTGCAAAATCAGCCCCCAAAGCACGATCCGGCGCTATTGTAACCTTTTCCGGGTTGGTTGACAAAAGCCTATCGAACACGTCCCGAATATCGTCATTGATAGGCGATTTCAGCCGGGTCACGGTTTCATAAATCTTGGTCAGCCATTGTTTAAATTGATCAAACACCCGCGCTAGGGTTTGGCTTGGCGCGCGGCCTTCCATCAAATAACGTTCAAACCCGCGCGCAAACTTTTCATGCGCCCGCGTCGGTATGGCCTCATCCTCGCTAACCCCAAGCCATTTACGCACCGTTGCAGCATCCGCCTTAATTTGATCCGGTGCAGCCTCATGAACGGCATCGGCCATCATTTCTTCTAGAAACTTATGGCCGGTTTCATGGATAAAAGTTGACGCATCGGCGCCCTTGAACAGTTTGATAATTGTCTTATTTTCCCGGAATTGAACAGAACCCCGCTTGGCTTGCTCATATTCCTTGGCCGTGATTTCCGGCGCTTGATCCTTTTTTTGCGCCATTTCCCGCACACGTTCGCGCGCGGCTTGGATGACGGCCCCATCCCGGTTAAACAATTCCAACGGCGATCCCAGCTTGCCGCCCATGCGCGCCGCCCGTGTTTCATACCTTGCCGCGATTAATTGAGCAGCGGCTTCCGCTTCATCCCTTGGCCGTCCGGCATCTTCCAATTGACGCGCGACCCTAGAGGCAATTTGCGCCTTTTGTTGTTCAATCGGCAATTCTGTTTTGGCCGGTGTCTCGTCAGGCTTTACACCCTCCGCCGCAGGTTCACCCGGTTTAGTCTCGACCGGCTTGGCCGTTTCAGTGACCGTTTCATTTTTCGGTTGCGCAGTTTCCGTTTCACCTTGCTCCCGGCCCTGAACGCGCGCCTCATCAACGGCTTGCTCGACTTCCGGTGCGGCTTCTTGCGGCATACGCTCTTGCGCTTCCCGATATGCTTTTGTCACATCCGGCGCTAAATCGCGCATTTTATAATCATTTTCTTGCAGCACGCGGCGGATGCGCGCCATGTCCGGCGAATCCAGCTTGGCCGTGCTTTCAATTTCGTCCAATTGATCCCGCAAATCAGATAACCGGCCCGCTTGACGTTTGGTCAAACGATCTTCGACACCATTAACCTTGGCTAAAATATCGTCAATTTCGCTATTGATTGATTTTACATCTTCCCGGTTAGCGTGTGCTTCATCGCGCGTTTCCGACAGCTCATTGAGCCATTTGCGATAGGTATCGCGCCGCGCCACCAAAGCATCGTATTTTTCAAACGTATCGGGATCAATTTGACGCGCAATAGAATGAATATCCGGCTGTGCTTCTTGCGTTGTGGCTTGAACCGGCGTTGCCTCCGGTGTCGCTTGAGCCTCCGCCCCAGCCGCCCCTTGTTCGGCAAGCTGATCTTCTAACGGTTTGACACTGGATTTTAAATCATCCGCCAATGCACCATCGGCCAATGGTTCAGGTTCTTTCAGTCCAAAATAAACCGCGTCATCCCCGCCAATGACTTTGTTCTTAATGGCATCATTCCAAAACTTTGCCGGTGCCGGATGAAACTTTGACCCAAATGGAAAGCCCATGGCTTCCATGTCCATAATGCCCGTTACGTCCCGTCCCAGCTTATTCAAGCCAAACACGCCACCCGTTGCATTATTGGCTTCTTCACCCGCCTGAACGATACCCGCTTGGACGCCGCTATACCCCGCCGCACCTACTCTTAAAGCTGCATTTGCCGCCATGACCGCAGGGCGCATGAACGTATCATTAAACCCACCCATGAAACTGGGTTTTTTGGGATCGTTAAACCAACCCAGTTTTTTAAAGAAATCTTCGCTTTCCGGAGACAACGCCATTCCTTCCCAGCCGGTTTTTACGCCGCCCACAAAAGCATCAGTAATCCTGCCTTCCGGTGTCCCCTTGAACCATTGATTAAATTGGTCAGACGTATTGGCTAAAGGCTGAATAGGCGGCACTTTTGGCAGACGCGCATCAACACCCGGATAAAATGGCCCAGGTTGAGCAGGCGCATGCTGATCCAGCAATGAATCAACGTCCATTGACTGATTCGGCGCATGCGCATCCAATAAATCATCGACAGATGACGGCTGATCGGTCATTGCATTGGCACCGTGGGCTTATAGGCTTCGGTTGCCCATTTGTTATCTAGCAAAGCTTTTCGCGCTTGGTCGCGCGTGATTTTGCCTTGATTGAAAGCCGTTAGCACATTTTCCTTTGTGGACAAATCCACCGCAGCGGCTTTAACGGGCGCCGTCTGAGTTGGGACAACCGATTGCGGATTGCCCACCAATACGTCAGCTTGCCATTGATTAAACGGGCGCGCATACCCTTTAGTTAATTCGCCCAAAGATTCCGGGTTTCCAAAACTCAATAATTTGGCCGGTGGAATGCCTTTTGCCCGACCCTCTTTGTAAGCATCGACAAATGACCCCAAGAAATTTTGATAAAGTTGATCCCCCTTGGGATCAACAAACCCCATGTGCTCATTCGAGCCTGTAATTTGACCCTTGGCGGCTTTTAAAAACTCTGTTTGCAATTGCTTTTCGGAATCATTTTGCGCCATCAGGGTTTGAAGGTGCTTAAGCCCCTCAAAATTCAACCCGCCATCTTTGAAATGCTGCATTAATTGTGATGGATCGGTAATTTGTGGCCCATTAGGTGACGGCGCCAAAACTTGCGCGACCAAATCGGGAAAATCCTTGCCATACAACGCCGCGTCTTTGTTCACTCCATGCGCCGCTGCCGTCAAAACATGTGTTTGAATGCTCGTGGCAAATTGCGGAGAATGCGCCATTGACCGTTCCCACGCGGCTTTCACGTCAGGACTAATCGAGGTCAGTTGTTCAATAGACGTGGGTTTTTGACCCGTCCGGTTTAATTCCCCGCTGACAGCCTGAACGACCAAATCATTGTCCGCCTTATAAGACATTTCCTGTTGGCGGATTTGGTCACCCAATCTCTGCTCAACCCGCGACCGGGCCAAATCCCTGAATTGTTGATCCCCAGGCCGTTGCGCTTCCGCTTGATCTTCCGCTTGCTTGACAATCGCCGCATAATTCTGCCGCAAATAATCCGTCGAGGTCAGCATGGGCCGGTTATCGTTCCCAGCCGCATTTGCAACTTTGGTCGGTTTTTGACCCGCGAAAGCTTGTTCGATTCCTTGCGTTACGGACGTATCGTCAAACGCCGCTCGATCCGCTTGACCCTTTTCAGCGGGAACAATTGCCTTGATTAAGGACGATACCGCCGTTTTGTCATCCATATTTGGCACCGCATTGGGCGCAAGCCCGGATGCCCTGGACACATTATTGACCCAATTATCCACTTCACTTTGTGGCTGATCCTTGCCCACCCATTTGCGCCCGATTTCCGCAAGTGTCATTCCCCGGTAATTATTACGAAGATTGGATGCCGTCGCGTTCACCCCATCGGCAGGTGTCGCATAGTTTTCAAAATCCGGCACATTATTGGCAATGCCATAAGCAGATTTGATATTTCCAGGGTTATTAGACCCTTTATTCAGCCCATTGGTAAATGTCTGGGTCGCTGTTCCAATGACATTATCGGCAATGGACCGGGTTTGCGCGTCTTTAATCTTGGGCTGCAAAAACGCTTCAATCTGAACTTGAGCCGTGCCGGGAATGCGCGACCGATTGTCTTGAAACAATTTTGCCGCCATATCGACATTGGAATTGGACAGCGTGCGCAGTCTTTCTTCCCATGCCTTACCCACGGCGGTATCTCGAACGGATTGATAAACGGACGACGCCCGCTTGCCATTTTCGCTGTCGTCAAATGATAACAACCCATCATCTTGTTGGGTCATGCCCGTACCAGCATCCCATCCTTGGGTTTGCATTTGACGCGCCACGCCAAAATTCACGTCATGCAAAATATCTTCAAACCGCATGTCATTGGCGGCAATGGATGAATCCCCAGCCCTTGAGACAGCCGTTAAAACCGACGCATGGGCGGAATCCGCGTCCGCCTTTTTAACTTGGGTCGCGGAATAATTATTGGCATCCGAAAGCGCATAACCCTCATGCCTTAATGCCAATGTGGTAAACGCTTTTTGAACCGCAGGATTGGGCAGCGTTTCTAACAATTGTTGACGTAAATCTTGAACGTCTTGACTATATTGAGGAAGGGCCGCAACCGCCGCCAAGCCCTCTTTTGACTTATACGCCGCGCTCAATTTGGACAATTGGTCCATATAAGTTGTTTCGGCATTTGTGGCCATTGTCTCGTTCAGCATGCCTTGTTGTTTCAGGGCAATATCACCAGCTTCTTGACCGGCATGCTGAACCGATTGACCCAATCCCGAAATAGCAGACGCAACCCCGGCGCCAAACGCATCCGGAGACGCATTGACATTCAAAAACCCACCGGATGGTCCGTTAGGTTGAACGCTCGGTATGGCGTCGGGCGTTGCAATGGGCATTAGATCACACCGGCCATTTTATACCCAGCCGCTTGACCGGATAGTGAAGATGCCCCGCTTAACAATGAACTAAACGCGCCAATCTGTCCCGCAGCCGCCGCATTCTCGCCTTTGAGCGTATCCAATTGAGAATCCGCCTGAAACCCAGCACCCTCAAGGTCATAGCCATAGGCTTGCTTGGCGGCATTGGATCGAACGGTTAAAGCGTTTAATTGTCCGGTTTCCGCCGCCGATGACCGCACGTCCACAGATGACCCGGAATTAACATCGACTCCAGACGCAGCTTGAGCGGCCTTAATAGCCCCCAATTCTTGCCGATTTTTTTGCCCTTCATTGGCGGTTTGCTGTTCGCCCGCAACAGACGCCACCCGCGACTTTTCCCCGGCGATAATGGCGTTATTTTGCGCGACTTGAGCTTGATAATTTGCCGCCGCTCGCTGCGCTTCGCCTTGACGAATATTGCCAAGGATCGAAACGCCAGTCCCCACACCCGCCGTTGCCAATGCTGCAATTGCTAATGTAGTTGGTTCACACATTTACCGCCTCAATTCAAATCGCCGAAACAAGGCCCGCTTTGGTCCAAATTCAACGGGCGGACCAAGATCAAACCCCAGAATCAAAAGAAACCCACAGGCTTGCACGTAGGATGCCAGCACATAATTTTCCAATAAAGGAAACATTGCTTGCATCTTGGCCACTTCGCGCCGCCCTTCCCTTACAAAAGAAAATGGCACGCGCTCAATAGCCTCAGACGTTAAAAGCCATGGATAACCCACACCCGATAAGACCGATCCGCCAACCCCAAACATGCACGCAATGTCGCCATCAACAAATGCCGTGCGTCGAATAATGCTACCACGAAACGCCTTAAACAGCGCCCGATTGGGCGACATGCCCACGGACGTTAATTCTAATTTATCACCCCGACGCAGCTTATCTGCCAACATCGAAACGTGATTTAATTGCGCGGGAACAATTTGATACCTCACCCGGCACTATCCCCAACATCAAACCATGGCACCATTGCCAAAACCGTCAAAGGTAAAGGTTGCGTTTGCTGGACCGCAATTTGCCCCTTAGTCCCACCCAGCCCATCATTGATATTGTTATAAATATCCCCGGTGAAAAGGGCATAGGGCTGCAAAGGATTATTTGTCCCGACCGGTGCTGCAAATTGCGTCATATTCGACCATGTAACCGTTGCATTCCCAGGCTGAACGGATTGATCCGGCTGATTGGTTCCCACTTCAAAAACAGACCCGGAATTTTCAACCCGAACCGTTGCATTATACGCGACTTTTCTGCGTCCCTGAACAGTCACTTGCGCTGGAAAATCCAAATACATGGTTTGCAATTGCGCCGTGAACCCAAGGCCCACCACAATATTTGATGCAGCGACCGATAATGTAACCGTACCGCCAGACACCACTTGAGGCGCTTGAACCACGCCATCCGCCAAAATTGAAACGGTCATGCCTTCCAAATGGTTCAGCCCATAAACCGTTGTGATCGGAGTGGCGATTGACCACGTACCCGGCGATTGCGGAATGGGCAGATTATTGGGGTCATTTGGAAAAGTCTGCGTAATTGGCCGCACGACCTGAACAGATAAATGACTTGAATCAATATAGGATAAAACCGTCAGCAGACCCCCGCCGATCCGGATAACATCGCCCGCTTGGCCATAGCCCGCCGTATTCGACAGCACCGCCGCACTTGTGGAAAATGTGGTGACGTTGAGCGAAAAAATATTAACAACCGCGCCGCCGCCCTGATTGGTCGGATCGACTACAACAAATTTAGGGTTTGTGTATCCCGTCAAGGTCCCGATAACCCCCACGGCGGTAATAGCCCCAGCCGTCACTGTTACCGTGCCGATAGCCCCTGATCCGGTTGGATCGTCAATCCGAGCATAAGTCGTATCGGAATAATTCTGACCTCCATAAGCCAAAACAGGTTGTTGAAGTGTCGGTGTTCCCGTCGCGCTTAAAACGCTGGCATAGGTTTCCGGTTGATTTTGGGTATAAGACAGCCCGGCATCAACGCACCACGCATCATCTATGGTTTCCCATAGCCGGTCATTCATGCGTTCCAGATAATACGCATTAACCCCCGCCCCAGGAATATACCGTTGAACCACAAAATAAGCCGCGTCCACCGGAGGCTCAGAAATCGAACAGACCGATTTAAACAAGCCATTGGTGTCATGCCGTGACCACGCATAAACGTCTTGCTCTTTCAAATAAGTCAGATTGAGCAAAATGCCGTCATCGCGCACGGCCCATAAGAGCTTATTCGGCTCCTCGCACCAATCCCACCGCACGATCGTATGGCCATCAAACAGATGGTTTGAAAGCACCGTCAAATCCGTGCCGGTATAGATATTCGTAAAAAAATTATAGCTCAGATCACGGACAATAGAGCCTTTTTCCTGAACATAGAGAATGTCAAAATTGACCGGAATGGGCCGGATTGTCGGAGAGCATCCGGTATAGGCTTGCGGCGCGGCAAATTGATTTGACGGCGTGATGGCCGTTCCCGATTGCCCCGATCCGGATAATTGCCACGCTCCGCGCCCGGTCAAAACCACCAAGCCCCCAGGCATGTTAATCATCCATTGAATGCCATTGACTTGTTGCGACCATGGAGTCCCAACAATCGCATCATCGGCTTTGGTCGGAATAGACCGATCCATATTAGTGAACGCGCCAGGTTGAGACGCAAAATAAGTGTCCGGATTGTTATACGTGGACGCATAAAACCGGCGTTGCTGGAAATACGCACAAACTCCCGGATAAGTCCCAGTGGACGGGCCGACTTGAATTGTACCTTGTGCGCCCGATCCGGTTGAATCAATAAATGACAATGTGTCAGAGGTCGAATACCCATGACCCCCATTGTCAATCGTGACCCATTGGATTTGACCATCAATAACAACCACTGTACCGGCAAAGCTAGACCCATTGGTCGATGAAATTGATACCGTCACCCCAGCCGTGGAATAACCAGACCCCGGATTTGTCACATTAATAGACGTGACCGAGGACGTAGCAAACGGATTGGTATGGATGGGCGGCGATACGGTATAATCAGGCGTGATATTGGCATCCGTAAAACAGACACCCCGGCTGGTTCCGATATACCCGTAAATCTGGCCCCCCACGGGAGGGGACGCATAAGACACGGGCGCCCGATAAAAATTATAGGATTCCGCCGTGGTCACTGGATTGCAGTTAATCCGAATGGTCCCGGCTTGCGCGGAAATATTAACCGATGCCACCGTATAAGGTGGAGACGCTATGCTTTCCTGCCCCGTGACCGCATCAACCGCCGTGGCCACATATTGATAGTAGAAAGACGTTGTGGACGTGGTGACGCTGGATGCAGACGCAAATAAAGCCGTGGGCGCAGCAATCGCCACATCAAAGCTGGTTTGCGTCAATGTCCAATTGTTATAATTGATCCGGGTTAAATCATAGGGCGGATAGGACGGATGAGTAAGCGTCATCACGTCCGCGCTTTGGGTCCATTTTAACAAAGGAAGATCAGACGCGGCGTAAGGCGTTGACACCTCGTAAATGCGCGCCAGCGTTCCCCCGCCGGTCCATAACGGCCAATTGGTCGCATCGACATTTCCACCGGTTAAAGGATCAAGCAAAGTGACCCCAATTGGGGACCGCGTGCCAATCACAAATAACCGGCCATTAACTTCCGGAATACCCCCAATACCAGACGCATAAACCCAATCGCCCGGCGCCCAAAGGTTATTGACCGAAATTAACGCGGGCGAAACATTGTTAAACCCATAAATGGGTATTGGTGTTTCGGTGACATAAGCCCCATCAATGGCAAATCTCAAATAATTATCGCCAAATTCAAGTGCTATGCCTTGAGTGACCGAGTATTGAAACGGGATCAAAACAGGCGGCAATGCAGCATTATTGCCCAGCGACCCTTGTTTGCATTGACCCACAAAAGCCGTTCCCGCGCGCGATGCAGCGCCGCCGCGATAGGACGCAAAGAAATTGCGCAGCGTCGAACAACCTTTGCGGTATTTATCAAGGTCTGTCCGGCCAAATAATGACGGCGATAATTCACCAGCATTTAGGGCATTTTGTAAAATGGGCGCTGTCATTTAATAACTCAGCCCATCAGCAAACACCACATTATCCCAATTCATTGGGAAGCCGCCCGCAGACCCAAAAGCCCAAGGCACAGATGACACCATACGAGCCTTGAACCAATCCGGTATGTGGTCTGTATCGTTAATGCCTTCATTGCCCGATCCAGATCGAGCATCCATAATCGCGTTCTTGGCAATGGCAATCTGATCTTTTAATTGCTGTTCATTCCGGGCCAGCGCATTAATAAAGTAAGACGCAAGATAAGCCGTTGCCGCCGTCAAAAACAATGAATCCCACAAATCGGGCACTTGGGTTAAATCCCGCGTGTAAATCAATTGGGCTTGTTCCAAATTGGTCAGAATGACCTTAATCGGACTGCCATTGGTGTCGTAATCCGTACCCACCACAAAAGGCGTTGTGGTATCCACCGCTTGCGCGGGTTGCCATACCGTTTGACCCGTGGTCAAAGGCACCGTGCTGCCCGTGGTATTTGTTTGAGTTGGAATGATAAACCGGGCCTCCAAACAATCGGAGGGCCAAGCATATTCATATAAAAAAGGTTGCGGCGGCGGGTTTGAATCCGTGTAGGATTTCAATTGCGTTAAAGCAATTTGACCGCGCCAGCCGTTCCAAGGCGCCCCCCGCGCCAATGCTTGCATTTTGGGCGTATAAAACAGCTTGGCAATATTGGCTTGCGGCGATCCATCATCAAACGATGAAATAGACGTGCGGTTGCCAATTTCAGCCAAGGCAAGATTGCACACATCAACCGCGTTCATGCGACAACCTCACCTTAACTTTGAACGTGGGGACTATTCGTCCTCCTCGTCCCCTTCGTCATCTTCATCTTCGACAGTGCCATGAATTGCAGCCAATTCGATCCGGCATCCGTTTTCAGTCTTGTGAACCGCCGTCACTTCGCACATCAAACGAAGATGCAGCAAATCACCCATATCAACGTCATCGGAAAGCCCCAGCTTTTCCAATTCCGTTTCGGTCAAGCACAAACACAGACCCGGCGGCGTATCAGACGGCTCGTAAGCCATCGGCATCATATCTTCAACCTTTTCGCGCGGCGTGCGCTTAAGGTTCACCATGCCATAGGCGCTCATTATTCGCGCCCTAATTCAGTGCCGCCCTTACCAATGTCGGTGCGGTCATAACGCTCCATGTGCTTCTTATCCATGGCCTTTTGTTCTTCTTCGTGGCGCGTATGCATGTCGCGGCGCTCTTTTTCATGCCGCGTGTGCATTTCCTTGCGTTCGGTCGCGTGCAATTCGGAAACATGCACCATGTCGTCATTGCCACCCATGGTGCCTTCTTTGCCCACCATTTTCTTATCGCCAGCATGCGGCGTGGCTTCACGATCCGCCGTCTTTTCAGCAGCCGCAGCGGCCTTTTTCGGCGCCACGGCGCGATCCGTGTCACCCTCAGATTTCACGGTTTCAATATGCGGCGGTGTGCCATAACGCTTCTCGCCTTTGGATTTTGCTTTGGGATATTCGCTCATCGTATCAGCCCTTCTTAACAGTGACCCGGCCATAACGACGCGCGGCCTTTGAATTATGCTGCAATCCAATGACCTTTTCGGCTTTGTTGGCCCGGTCAATGGAACTTACAGTTTCCACAGAATCATCGTCATCGGCAAAAACAGGTTCATCTTTGTAAGACGATCCGTCTTTTTCGACTTTCTTGCCCTTTTTGATCCATTTGGCCATCAGCGCACCACTCCTTTCGGGGCATACCGTTTTGATACCTTATGGCTCATTCCCATTAAGGTTTCAGCCAATCGCGCTTCGCGGCCCAGCTTGCCCGGCGCATCGGCTTTTTCGGCGGCATATTCGCGCGTGGTTTTACCAGCCCGTTCCGCCTTTTTGCGAAACGTGCCTTTGTTGTTCCCAACCGCACCTTTGATCCAATTAGCCACCGTCAGACCCCTTAGACTTATACCGGCGATACGCCTTTGATTTGTGCTCAGGTAACTTTCCAGGCTTGTCAGCCGCCACAAACTCTTTAGCCACCTTTTGCGACACGCCCGCTAAACCGCCCTTTTTTGATGCAGCGGCATACATAAGAGCGCGTTGACTTTGCGAGACAGGCGGCATGGATCACCTATTTAAACGACGAAGCCAGCGTGTATTTGTGCCAATCAACATCTTGCCTTGCATCCACATGCGTGACCACCGGAGCGCCGCCCGCTTTGTTCGGCTGTTTCGGCGCACTCATGCGTAACTCGCAAAATACGTGTAATTCCACCACGTTGAAGCGGTATCCGCATCAATGCGCGTTTTGGTCAAAGCCGCAGCGCCAACATCACATGGATTAGCCATTAGATTGCCTCACGTCCGATTTGAGCATAAGTTTTCGGCGTAGGCCGTTCATTGGCCGAGCTTTGCGGCGTGGTCGAAATAACCGGGCTTGCCTTGCGCGGACGCCCGCCACGATTACGTATCGCAGCAGCATCTTCCGTGTGCGGCATGGTCGGCACTTCCGAGCGATCCACCGGCATGGCTACAACCACTTCATTGGCCGTCCGGCGCGCATGCTGCAAATTCTGCGCAATCAGCACGCCATTATCGGTCACAAGACCTTCGAACGGGCGCCCGTGCAATTGAGCGGTTTGACGCGCCGCATCGGTCAGCATGCCGATAAATTCTTGCATCCGCTTTTCAGCGGCTTTGTTGAGCGGCACCATTTCCAGATTGGGCGTGCCGATATATTCAACAATGTCCCCTTCCATGCGAAGCGTATCATCTTCGAAATAGCACGGAGAGTTTAGCTTGTATTTCGGCACCTCACCGTTGAACACGGGACGCGAAATGGTATTGCCTTGCAATTCGGCAAGACGGGCGCGCAGCGCCTCATTCTCAGCCTTAATGCTGGCTAAATCTGATCCGCCAAGAGCTTCGGTCGCGGTATTGCCGCCTTCATCATCGTAACGCATTATAGCGCTCCAAAATTAGTTATAGGGTCAAAACCCTCCCGGTTTTTAGGCCGGGAGGGCCAGAACTAAATGCTACGATACAGAATAGCCAGCAGCGTAGAGAGCTTGCGTGTCGTAGCTATCTTCGCGCTGAATAACGATGCCACCGATGACATTGCCAGACGAAATGGATTCCGTGTTGGCATTGCCAGCCACAACCATGTTAATCCGGTAATAGCGCGGCAAAGCGGCGCCAGCCGGACGACGCGGCACGTCAATGGGCAGCACGAAATAACCGGCCTTGTAAGACGCGGTTGAAGCCGTGCCGCTTTCGGCATAGGTGGTCCAGGTGGTGGAATTGGTCGAACCTTGGAATTGGAAATTCAGGGTCAGCGACGTACAAGCGCAAGTGATGCCGGTGCTTAATTGCAAGGCAACCTTGGGAATGTACAGGCCATCGCCGATGCCCAAATCTTCAAACACGCCCATGTCGATGACGGATGATGCCGTGGTTGCAGTCGTGACCAGCGAAACATATTCGCCACCCGTAAATGCAAACGCGGAACCGGAGTGATAGAAAAGTGTATTAACGTCGAACAACATTGTTCCGGCTCCTCAGACTAGGGTGGCTTCGGTGTTTACGAGCGTGTCGCAAACACGAATGGGGATGCCACGGAACTCGACAACCGGCTCACCGGCATACTCCGTGGGTTTCAACAACACGTTCTTGTCGCGGATAGCCTGAATGTCCAGGTACTCGCGGACGGTACGGTTGACATAGAATGCCGGGCTGATACCGGGCGCCGGTTCATCCGGAGCATCCGTTTCCGTAATGCCAGATGCGCGCTTGGTCAGCGTCGGTAAACGCACAACCGCCTTGCTCATGTAATAGAACAGGTCAGGCGGCGTTGAACCTTGCAGACCGACCGTTGTGGTGTCAATATTGGCAATGCGGCAAATATAACGCCAATCCTTGGTGACCAAACCCGCATTCCATTGGAAATACGAGGTATAGGCCGGGAAGGGATTGTTGGCGGCGTCATAACCCGGAACCACATCCCCACGATCTTCAAACACCAGACCAGCCTTCGACCCTTGCGGGAAAATGCCAAAGCAAGTGTTGTCACCCCAGCCAACAAGCCAGATTGAAGCGTTTGACGACCCGGTGCCACCGGCGTCAATCACGTTCTGAGCATTGGCGGCAGTGGTGGCCGTCTTGGTATTAAAGCGCGGCGAGAAACCCGTGAACTGGGTCGGAGCCGTGGACACGTTGCCATAGAACAGCGTGGTTGCCATTTGCTGGCTCAAACCTTCCAAATGGGCGTTATCTTCCGACATGCGAACTTGTGCGACCTTGCCGCCCAATTCCGCCACCATCTTGTCAACTTGGCTATAAGCAGCCAATTGGCCAATGGCATCGGTCACTTGCGCCGTGCGCGACTTGGTGTAAGGAACGCCACCATAAGCCGCGCGCCAGGTGCCTTGCGGCAGACCGGTGCGGATCGTGCTTTTGTGACCAGTCGGCAGGTTGGATTCAACCCACAGCATGTCCTTAAACACTTCGTTGCACTGAGACAACAATTCAGCAATTTCCGCCACCGACCCATCCGGGTCCATGCGACGGGTCACGTCCAGAAGGGAAAGGTAAGCCATCAATTTGCTCCACTAGAGGCGGAATAACGTCTATCCGCGCGAGATTTAAGAACTGGTGCTTTCGGAGTGTTGGCAGCGACGGGACGTGCAGTCTCGACGGTTTTGCCAGCGACCCAATTGACAAAACGGATGACTTCGGGATGATCCCCGGCCCCCGTTACGCGAAGCGCATTGCGTAATGCCGCTTCCTTTTCCGGCCCAACGATGGAGCCGTAGCGTTCAATAACCGCCCCCGCCTTGCGGATCGTCGTTTCTTGACGATTGCCACCAATGTCAGGGTCTTTGCGGAATTCATCTTTCCAGCTATCGCGCACTTTGTTCCATGTCTCTAATTGGACATTTTGAACCCGCTCCGCGCTTGCCTTTTGCTCGCTAATGAAGAAATCGACCAACTGTTGACCAAGGGCTTGCGCCGCATCATGCGGCACATTGGCCTTTACTTCGAACTCACCAAGCAACTTATTAAAATCACCAACTAACTTTTCATCCAGCTTGATGCCTTCCGGCACCGCGAATGTTTCATAAGACGGCAGAACCACGGCATCGGTCGATTCGGGCGCCTTTGCCTCATCAGACTTTGCCTCAATTTCTTTGGCTTCCGGCTCTTTGGTCCGAGCCTCGCTTAACAGCGTTTCGCCGGTATCAGCGACCTTTGGGGTTTCAGCAGCCGCGATATCCGGCGTTTGTGCAACGTCTGGCGTTGTTGTGGGTGTCGCGTTATCGGGTGCTGAAAAAGTCGCCGGTGTCGCGCTCGCATCCGGCACAGACACCGGCGCAGTTACCGCGCCCGCCCCTTGGCTTGCAGGTGCGGGGATGGTTGCCGCAATGTCTTGAATTGGATCAGGCACGCTGGTCATTCTCCGAAATCATTAAGGCGGCATTGGCAGGATCGACAGCGCACAAGAAACGCAACAGGTTTAGACCAACTTCACGTTGACCCTCGTAAAACCCGTTTTCGTGTTCCCCCGTCATACTTATGCGCTTTTCCCAAATGCCCGTATCTGAAAGGATTTGCCACAGCCATTCACGGCCATAAAGCGACCCCAAAATAGTCGCAGCGACCTCCCGCCGTTTAACTTCCCTTACTTGCGACTCTTGCTCCGCCAGCTTTATTGCTTTTGGATCAGAGGCATCAAAGGCCGGTTTTTTGGTACGTGGACGACGCGGCAAGTTCATAGCCTTAACCACTAACCCGACGCATAAGCGCAAATGTTCAAATGGGTCACAGATGGGTGCTAAATGATGTAATGATGGGTGCTGATATGGGTAAAAAGCAGTCTTGAAAATTGCTGCGTCGGGTTATCATTAATTCATAAATCAACCATCATGAGGCCAAGGCATGATGTCCACTAGCGCAGAGACAAACGCCCCCGTTGCGTACCCATTGGTGCGCGTCAATTTATATATGGCTGAACACGTCATTAGGCTGATCGACAATGAAGCAATCCGCCGTGGTGTCAGCCGGTCAGAAATGATCCGGCGCGGGCTTGATCCGATGTTGGAAAAATTACGGGGTGCCAGGTGACAGACATTCAATTTGCAACACTTGTTGCTCTTATCGTGGCCATTGGTCCATTGTGGCTTTTGGGTATAATCCAATGGTCAATGTCTATTTATGACGAATATCATCGCCGCAGGGGATATTGGAAATAATACCAATTGTGACACGCGCAATCAGCGATGATAATTTAATTTGACCGCTTGAGCATAAAGCAGATTAAACGCGCGATCAGACAATTCAATGCGCACCGGCTGACCATTTGATCCAACGCCGGTAATCAAATATTGCTGGCCGTCATAACTTAAATTGGCTGTTTGAGCGGGCTTATAATCATCCATGGGGCGCTTCCAACCATGAATCGGGGAAACCTTCTCTGATTTCCATTGGCACAGGCCCGCTTGACGGTATCCGCCGCACATAACCGCTTGACGTGCATTTGTATGCCTCAAAGGCACAAGACGCCAACATTTGTTCGCGGCCCGTTGAATTTAGCTTTTTGCCGTTAATCCGGATAGATCGCACATAGTCAATTAATTCATTGGGCGTCTTAACCTGAATCACTTTAGCGCCTTTCTCATATCCGCAATGACCTCCGGATGGTCATTGATAAACTGCAATAGAAACGGGGATATTGCCCGAATAACCCGTTCCTCCTCTTTCATTGGCAATCCAACCATAGACGTGCGGAATATCGTGTGAAGTAATTCATGCAAGAATGTTTCAGCTCGCACTTGCTGTTCTAAATCTTGGTCAATCCTGATTGTGGATTTGTGATCCAGAAACACGCCTTGGGTGTCATCGTAAAAATCATATAGCTCTACTTTGATTTTTCGATACCCAACGCGGATTTCTGTTGGAAGTTTCATGCCGCCCACCGTACCCAATCAGATTGATTAACCGTCACTTGATCTTCGAGATAGACCGGCACTTGGAATGTCACCCCGCGCTTAGGATGGGTCCACCAAAGAGCTTGAATAGGCGACTGATACCGCGCGCGCAGGAATAGCCGCGCATATTCGTCATAACCTTTCAACGTTCCGTTTACGATCACGCCGGGCAGCGGCAAGTATTGATGCCAATGCCCCATAATGACGGTATCGAAATCCCGGCCAATTTGAGATTCGGAACCGTGCAGCTTCACGGTCCCGCGCAGGATCGGCCCTAATGCGCCAATGATTCCATCGCCGCCCTTAACCCCCAGCGCATCACCATGGGTTAAAAGATACCGATGCCCCGCCACGCAATAATGGGCATCCGTTTCCCCAGGAATATAAAACCGTACCCGGTCATCGCCCGCAAACCGCTGTTCAAGCCACGTATAAAGCAGCCATTCATAAGACGTGTGAACCCGTTGCTTTGACCTTGGCTTTTTGCCCATACGCCCATGATTGCCCACGACGCAAGGCACAAACACTTTGCCAAACCGCTCTGCCATGGTTTCAATGGCGCGAATCAATTGACCCATTAGCCAAACTAAAGTTGGCGCCGTCCGCATTTCATTGGTCTGGGTCAATTCATCGTGCAGGTCATCCCCGGAAATCATATCCCCGCCCAAATTGACTACAATACCGGGATATTCAGGGGATGATAAGTGATGGATGCACAAATCAACAATGCGCTCGACCAGCGATTTTATGCGCCGTTCGGCAATTTCAAGATTGAATTCATTGACCCCCGCCACTTCAATCCGGTCAACCCGCTCGCCCACATGCCAATCTGACCACATCGTACTAGGTACGCCAGGCGCCCCCGCCACACTGGTTGAATTAACAACCCAATCAGGAATAATGATCGGCAACCGGGACAGGTTGAATATTTCTTCCCTGATCCGTTCAGCGGATAGGCTTTCCCGGTGCGCCTCGGTCAATTGCTTTGTTAAAACATCAATCCGGTCTTTGAACTTGATCCGCTCGCGTTCGGCAAGTGGCGTTTGATCAAGCGCAATGCTAACCGGCTCTCCCGATATTTGTTCAAATGTGCCATCCGATTTTAACCGGAATCGCGGCTTTTCATTGGCAGCTTTCGGTATCTCTGACGCAACCAGACCTCGTTTAAACCCGGCATTACACCGCGTTTCGAATGTCCCGCGCGGGATTCCCTTGTCTCCCGTGGGCTGCATTTGCTTATCAAGAACCGACGCAAATTGCGACGCCATCAAATGCGTTTTATGCCGGGCATATAAATCCACAGCTTCTTGCAATGCCCATTGTGGAATTTTATGCCCGGCCATGGTTCACCTATGCCGCAACTTGAACTTTAACCGTCTCAGGCGGCAAATACCTTGCTCGCTCCTCATCGGTTAAGGTTGCAGGGTTTTTGCACGTGACTTCCAACGTCCCCAAATGAACCACTTGGAATGTCAAATCAACATCGCACCAGATTTGATACCCAGCTTTGCGAACCTTGCGACAGAAATTCAAATCTTCCGAAAAATACAAAAATTCTTTGCCGTCATGGCCCAAAGTGTAATTCTCGTTGATCCACTCCGCTAATGGCGTGCCATCCAAACTGTCCAAAACCTCTTGCGGCGGCACGTCCGTAAAATAATCTTTCAGCAAAGATTTGAACCCATCCAGCCGGGTTTCACCTTGCCAATGATAGGTTTCAAAATATGACGGCCATTGCGTCTTGCGGTACACATCACATTTGACCAGCAACAACCCGCCAGGCAGCAACAAAGCTTCCTGTAACCCGCCTTCCATAACCGATTGCGGGTTTTTAAAGGTCCCCAATGTTTCATAGGGCGGCACGCGCTTATTATAAGTCGCGCCCACAATGTCTTTCTTGTGGTTCAACAACCGAATAAGCGTATCCGGTGGAAACTTCATATCTGAATCCACCCACAGGATAAAATCGCATCCTGTATCCAAAGCTTTTTGAACCGTGGAGTTGCGGGAATGCGTAATCATCGAAGATTGAACATTGATAATGGCGGTATCAATCCCGGCCCGTGCCGAATAAGTCAGCAGCCCCGCCACATCAACCGCCGTTCCCGCTTCCCATGTCCGGCCAGATGGAATAGCAATACCCACCCGCAACGGACGCGGGATGGATTTTTTAATCTCAGCAATGTGCTTTTCAGCCGCCGCTTTGATTTGCAAATACTTGTCAGATGGCGCGTGATCCATCTTGGCCGACACTTGCTTGATCAATTCCGGATTGCGCAGGTGCTTAATCTTTTCATAGCAAAAGGCTTGGGCTTGCGGCAAACGTTCAAGCATGGCCCGGAACGCAGCCGTTTCTTTGCCGCCAAACGCCACTTCACCCAGAATAAACGCGTCTCGGCACCGAACAGGATGCGTTGCCTCAAAATAGCCAAGCCAAAATTCAAACTCAACCAAACCGTGAGTAAGCCCCTTGCCTTCGGGCATTAACACATCAAGATCAACCTCGATCAATTGGCCAAACACCGTGGCGATTTCATCCCACCACGTATCGCCAAACCAATTTGGAAACCCATTGGGCATGAAATACCCAAGTGTCTCATAGACCTTGCGAGGAATGACCGGCAGAGACGGAAACCCCTGATGCCCCGCATCCCGCAGGTGCATGACCCCAATCCCATTGACCAGTCCCTTGGCCGCATTAAAAATGCGATTGGGCCATTTGGCATCATCATCCAAAGTATAGTCATCGGCAAAAGCCATCAGATACTTACCTTGAGATTTTTCAGCCAAAGCATTGTAAACCGCTGCCAATGTCCCATGTCGCTCACCCAGCACGACGGACAATTGCCGACCGGGGATTTCAAGCGTGCCAAGCAATTCAACCGCTTCGGTATAAGTTGAATCGTCGTCGTCTAGTGCAATAAGCACTTCGACATTTGGCGGGATTTTGCGGTTAATCATCAAAGATGATACGGCGCGCAAAAGATTGCCGGGACGACCCCGCGACGGGATCAGGACAGAAATTTCAATGGTCATGCCAAAGCCCTTTTTAATTGCGATACGGAATAATCAAACCCGTCCCTTTGCGCATTAAGCGTTCTGTTTTTTCGCTCATTTCTTCATAGATGCCCGCCATAGCAAGCCAGTGCATTGACTTGCGCGAATGAGCCATGCCGCGCGCCAATGTGTGCAATTGCGCCAAATGATCCTTCATGCGCAGGAACAATTCGCGCTCGTTAATTTCAGAACCAATATGGTTCTGATATGCTTTCATCGTTGTTTCAGCCATGATTCAATTCCCCTGTTAAATGTCGGCTTGCCATCCTTATCCGTTTCAAAGCCCCTAAAGCCGGGCGCCCGGACACGCAGGACAGCTTGGTATGCTCGGACAGCCGACTTACCCGCCGGAAATGGCGCCCCACGAAACTCAAGCAGACAACTCACGCAGCTTGGCCAGCCGCGCATTCAAATCACTCAGCTTGGCCGCAGCTTCGGCCTCGCGCGCCTCAATTTCAGCCTCGCGCTCATCCAATGCTTTATGCGCCGCCAATATCTGATCCCTGGCGGTTTCAATGTTTTCTTCGTGGTCCTCGACCGCCATTTGATGATCCGCCGCGACCTTGGCTGCTTGCGCATTGAAGGCTTCTTGCGCTGCATTCAAATCAGCCTCGCGCTGATTCAAATCATTCTCGCGCGCGTCTAGCGCCGTTTTGCGCTGATCCAAATGCGCCCGGATGCCTTCTTGAACATCCGACAATTGGTCAATTTCCACCTTGCGCTGATCCAAGGCTTTTTCCTTGGCCACCACGTCCGTTTGAGCCTCATTGACTTCGGCCAGTAAAGCCGTGTTTTGCTCAATGGCATCTTTCAACGTGGCAATGACCTGCCCCGTGGTCGCGGAATCAGACAAAAGCACAATCAGACCTTCAAGTGTGCCAAGCCCCTTTAAGGTGCTTTCCATTGGCATGTTTAATCCACCAAACATTGTCCCGATCCTTATGTGTTAGAAATCACAGATACGGACGTTCCGCCGCCCGCTGGCACCGCAAAATATTCCGTTGAGTTTTGATACATCCGTGGAGACGTTGCCGCCGCAGCCACGTTGAAATCTACCGAGCAAGTGGCATCCGGATGCAGCCGCACCATGACCGTTTTGGGATTAAAGAACGCCGCGTAGGTCACGCCCGCCGTGATGGCCACCTTCTGCGTTGCCAAATACGGTTGATGACCAATCTGGCCAATCTGGTTTCCCACCATGCCCAATGACGAAAATTCAGTTACATAAAGATTGGCCATGGCCTAACCCCCGCTCAATTTGGCAAAAATAACGCGCCAATGATTGGGCATCGGATCAGAACCAACCACCGCCCATCCGGCAGCACCATGCGCGTTTAATCGTTGAGCCAATTCTTCCGGTGTCATCCGTGGGAAATCGACCACGTTATACTCGTATGTGTTCATTGACTGCCCCCGTTCCCAATGCCGTGCAGCATGGCTTGAACCGCGTTTTGCCCCCCGCCCACGTCAATATCCGATAGTGTTTTGGCCCCTTGAACCGCCGCCAGGCTGGCTTGCCCTTGTTGCTGCGCTTGCATCTGCGCCGCGCGTTGCTGACGCAATGCCGCAACCTTCTCAGGCGAATTAAGGATATGTTTGGGAATAAATAAATCATCCGCGTATTCGCGCATCCAGGCATCCCGATCCCAAATATCAGCGATGGACGGATCACCCGCTTGCATGTTCCCAGCCGTACCAGCAAACCGCTCAAGCGCGGACGTGGACGAGGCTTTTTGCGCCAAGGCCAACATGCCCACAAACTCAATTCCGATATTCACGCCCTGTAACGATTTGGGCAGCGGCGGCAGCAAACCCTTGCGTTGCATAATCGCAAACACCCGCTTAACCGCAGGTGCTAGGGCTTCATTCTGTAACCGCTCAATCACCGGACCCAGCACTTGCAGCTTTTCTTGTTGCCGTTGTGCAACTTCATAAGCGGTCATGTTCTTGTTCGATGCCGTTTCCAGCATCATGAACAGGTCATTAAAGAACCCCTCTTTGATCCGCTGTTGAATTGCGGCCAAGTCTTGCATCATGTGATCAATGTTGGGCTGAACCGTATAAATCGGTCGCATGCCCTTGCCATTGTCCAATTGATTCACATAAGTCACTTTGCCGGGCAGGATCGAGGAAGGCTCATTCTTCAAATCCATCGAAGCAAGCATTGGCGGACGCACCATTTTTTCAATGGCTTCCGCTTTGCGCATTGTCTCGACTTGCAACTGCATAATGTCCGGGAGCACGTCCATGCCCACCGAACGCCCATAAGCATCATTGGACGTTGTGGCCCAGCGTGGAGCGTAATGCGGTTGGTCTAAGAAGCCCCGCATGGATAGGGGATAAGCCCCACCGGCACCCCAGACCCAATAGACCTCGCGCCAGACAAAATCCCCATCCACGACGCCGACATTGCCGGAGCCATTAGGCGTCTTAATGGGAAAATTTGGCTCAATCGCATGCGCCACGGTCCGTTCGACTTCAAGCGAACCGCCCTTTTCCATCCACAGCTTTTGAATGTCAGACGGGCAATTCTCAATCCCAAACATTTCCACAATCGCGGAAACGGTCATAACAAATTGGCGATAAAGAGATTCAACCCGATTGGCCGATGACGAAGCCAAGAAATACTCACCGCAGCATGGCGTATAAGCACGGATCACATCTTCATCATCCTCGTAAAGAATGACCGGACCCGTCCCAAAGGTCACCAAATCTTCAAACATTTGGGCGCCAGCGTCATAGAAGTTCGACCGGCCCATGACCTCGTAAACGCGGTTCTCGCATTCTTCAAACCAATCAACTGCGTCATCATCCATATCTGAACGATCAAGCAGCCCAGGCTTTAATTTGAACCACGGGCGAGATGGAGACATTAAACCGCTCATCATACCAGCCGCACACTTACGCATGGCCAGCGTGCCCGTAGGATCGACAATCGCGTCATTAATAGGCGAGCCGCGCACCATGCTATTGGGTGTCGGCATTGCATTGTTAATAAAAATGCCCCGGCGCGGCAGGATATAGGTTTCAAGGATCGACCAATGCGACGCCCAGCTTTGCCGCCAGGATCGAAGCATGGCCAGCCGTGTCTCTAAATGCCCGCGCAGGATCAGCCAGTCATTGCCTTGCGTTACTTCGCGCACCGAAGCTTTGGCCGGTGTCATGGCTAATGCTTTTGGCCCGGCGCTTTCATACGCGACCTCGCGCGCCTTACGGCCCGGCTTGGAGCGTGTATCCGGACGGTCTGTAACCGCAGCGTCACTCATCCGAGCAGCGATGCCTTGGCCGTTGTCGCCGGTGTCGTTAAGCCACCAGCCCCGCCATCATTCTTGACAGTCCCGCTAAATCCCGCACCCGCCGCAGCAGCAGCTTTGCCCTTTTGTGAATTGCCAGCCTGATCGACATTTGCATTGGCCATAATTGGCGGCGCCGCAGCCGGTGGCACAGCAGGAATAACAGGAGCTTGAGGTGTCGGAGGTGACGAAAATAACGCGCCCAAAGGTCAATCCTCACGGTTAAGTGAGGCAAAATCTAAACCCGACGCATGGTCATTTGTGTTCTATGGGTGCGAATTGCACCCTATATGCCCCACGATTGGGGGCGGCAAAGCGGATATTTGGGTGCTATCGCTTGCCCCATGCAGAGGCGAGAGGATTGTAATCAACTTCATGTTTGTTTGGTCGCAACCCAGCGCGCACGCGGTAATCGTCAACCGGACGAAATGCGGCAATGTCAATCCCGCTCATAATCCCATACCGCATGCAGTCCATTAAATGGTCATTTTCTTTGACCACTTGCCCCTTATCGTCCCGGCGATAAATGCGATACTCGCTTAACGTATTTTGCAGCGTTTTAAATATTTTAAGCCGCCCCGTCGATAATCGCATCCAGGTCCGATATATGCCCGCTTCCCTCGCATTATTGGCCGTAATCAGCGTTAATCCTAATTGTTGATATTCCCATAACAATTGCTCGCCATCCTTTTGTGCTCGACCGCGTGACGCCGGATCAATAACCCCCGGTATCCACTCTCCGCGCGCCTTAATGGCTTGAGCGTGAGTCGATGGTTCAGCCTGCCCGCGATAATGTTCAGAATAAGCGTAAACCACGTCCGATTCGGTATCATGCGCAAACCACAATCCCGCCGTTCTATTCCATCCCACGTCCATGGCGTAAAAATGTTTCCAATGAGCGGGTATTTCGAACGGATCACAGGTCACGTCATCTTCCGGCACCGGATAAATGGCGCCCGATCCAAGGGCCGGAATGCCTTTGGTGCGCGCGTCCCGTTCATGCGGAGCATAAGACTTAATCATTTCCGCTTGCGCTTCCGCTGATATGTGCGGAACGTCTGCCCAGGAAACGAATGTAATGTATTTCGCCATTTCCGTTAGCCGTTTTGCAAAGCAACGGCCCAACGCTTGCCGCGAACAATGCGCCCAATTTGCGTTTGTTTTACCCCAAACATTTCACCTAATTGTCGTTGATAAAATTTGCCGCTTTTCCAAAGGCTTAATATCTTACGCACATCATCGACAGACAAGACGGCGTTATGATGCCGCTCACCCATCAAACTTGTCCCATGCTTTCGCTTGTCCAAATGATTTGACGACCGAGTATCCCATCTTAGATTTGAATAATGGTTATTCGATGGATCGCCGTCGATATGGCAAATTTCCGCCCCGTCAAACGGCTTTAACCCTATAAAAGCATACGCAACCAATTGATGAGCTTTTTTGTGGATCGACTTACCATCCTTACGCAAAATCACCATTGGATAGCCGTCAGATCGAATCCACATCTTCAATATTTTGCCAATGCGCGCGCCGGGAGCAGCCGTAACGCGACGAACAGCGCCCCATTCACTAACTTCATAATCCTCAAAACCAGGCACAATCCGCCATTCAGCAATCATGACTTAACCTCCCCTTCCAAACGCGCACCACCCGGCATGAATGAAAGAACCACAGCCGAAAGGCCGCGCAGCGGCGTGAACCCGCATATCACCAACCCGGACGGTTGACCGGGCACGGTCGAAAGCGTTCGAGTTAAGCCTTCCGAGTAAATGTCCAATGGCGGTTCTTCATCAAATTGCATAATGTCGATTTTGGCCGCTTGGAACGATTCACGCCCCTGATCATAGGATTTAAACAGCATCCGCGACACGCCGCCCGATAAATGCTTGACCGTCACGCTATCCACAGCATCCGGCACGCCCGGCCTTGGTGTCGCCTTGATGATATTGTCAGCCGGTATTAAACCCGTGCCATGGTCCCCGGTTGGCCCCAAATACGTCACTTGCAAGGATTCGCGGACGGCCTTGGTATCTTCGCCCGCCGCCCACATGGTCACAGGGCGATCAAACTTGCGCCCAACCCACCAATGGGGATACCAACCAGTTAAATGAAGGGCGCACTCATACGAACACCCAAACGTCTTTCCCGATCGGTTGCCGCCGACCAAAGCCCGCTCTTGATACGTGGCCCCAGCCGCAAAATGGGCCAAATGCTTAGGGTATAATTCGCGCCGCAATGGCCCGGTATCAGGATAAGCCCGGTAAAGCAGCGTCTTGCGGTAAATGTCATGCTCTAATTCGATAATGGCCTTAAGGCGCGCATAATCATCCACCGGCAGCGCTGCCAATTGTTCTGGCGTCAGCGCCGCAACTTCATCGAACAAAGCCACATTCGCCGCCTAACCGATGGTACAATGCTTTTACAGCCAGAAACGCCATAACCGGGCAATAGCCCGTTTCCCAATTCTGAACCGTGCGCGCGGTCACGTCTAATACCAAAGCCAATTCAGCACGCGATAGGCCCAATAATTCCCGATATTCAGCCAATCGAGCGGCAAAATTGACCTGTTTGGAAATATTTTCAGTAACCACCGCGCAAACTCCTCATTTTTAAGAAATAATTTCCATCAATGAACTTTTGACGGGGCAATCTCGCGCGCTTTCTTCATAATCATCATAGCATCGGCAACGCGCTCGTTTGGCGCCATTTCCTTAACGGTATGCTCAATCGACCCTTTGTGCTCATGCTCGTGCTTTTGAACGAACAATTTGAGATACTCGCCCAGCTTTGCCCAAGCGGTCACACGCGCCCCGTGTGACGAACCTTCACCTGTACGCCGAGCCTCGGTCAAAAGCCCGTCCAGCACCAAATCTGCCGTGATTTCAGCCGTTTTTATTTGCTTTGACACCAATTGAGCCACAGCCGCCTTCACCTGAGCATTCCCTAGCAAGCGCGGACCATTAACCTCTGCGCTTTTAGCCGAGTACCCAGCCCGGATAGCCGCTTGTGTCGCGTTTAAATCCTTAACGTATTCAAGAACAAAGCGTTGTTGCTTGGGGTTCAGGTCGCTCATGCGTTTATCTTGCCAAACAATGACTTAGCCAAACACTCGACAAAGATTGCAATGCTGATCCTATTAAAAAAATCCAACATGACAGGCGGCATGAAAACTTGGCCTTGGTGTTCAAAAGCGCGATTCATGGCGTTTGGCCTTTCAACAATGATTTGGCCAGTCTCTCCACCATTTCCGCCGCAGCCACGCCGTGGAAATACGCTTTGTTCCGACTATAGCCCGGCATAAACCGCGAATTGTAACGCCGGGATTCGTATTCAAATTGAGCGCGCAGGGCTTTTGAATACATTTCAACAATGTGCGGAGGCAATAAAACGCCCGATTGGTCGGTTATGTCGCCAATTGCAATCATCGCCACATTCCAAAAAACTCGCGGGATACAAACGCATCCATACCGTTTGGCCCCAGAATGTCGCTGCCCGTAACGGGTTCAACAGGCTTTGACGCCAATCCCGCCATTTCCAATATCGCATCCACAAATTCTTCCGCCAGTATATCAGACGGAGCAGCGGGTAATTCAACCACTCGTCCGTTATACGAGATGGTCACCGGCCCAATTTGCGGCATGTATTCCGGTTTGCTCATTGGCCATCCATCAAATTAATGGCGGAAATAATCGTGCCAGTTAAAAAGCACAACCATCCAACGGCATAGAACATCAACGCTATCATGGTCCGCCTCGCGCTTTTAATTTCCATCAATGACCGCAATTTCCAAGCCCAAACGCTCTCTTGAAAATTGATTTCAAAAAACAATCCAAGCATGCCCCCAAAAACAAATGGCACCCAAATCCGCCAGCCAGGCACATAACCGTTGACCACAGCCAGTATCGCGGGCGCAAAAAGCAAAAATTGCGCAAATCCAAATACTTTTAAAGCCGTTTGCCGTTTCATGGTCATGTATTTTCACCCGACGCAGCCAGCACCGACAAGCAAAAAACCATTACCCAAACCTCCGCCCGACAAATTCCGCATGCCGCTTAAATGACCGCTCCCGCTTCTTATCCAAAGGAAAATAAGCAATGGCAGCGTGATCCGCGCAATATGGCTTATTCGATAACTTTGCGTCTTGGCAGTAACGCCAAACATTATCTTGCGGCCCCGGATTGCCATAGACCCAGCAGCACCCGCACGGTTCTTTAACACCCTCACCGGCCACAACATCACCCCACGCCGGATCAATCGGCAGTGATTTAGATACCAAGCGCGGCTTCATTGGTTCAGTGACCAGCCTGGGCATCCGCAGCCCTTTAAACCCCATCACGCGCTTTGCATGTGCCTTGGCCTTTGGCTTTTGTTCGACCGGCTCCTGATCCGCCCCCTTGGCATTTGACAGCTTAAGCCCCAACCGCCGCAATTGCCCCATAACTGCATTGCGCGTGATATGCCATCCAGCCGCCTCCGAAGCAATTAAAGCAATCTGGCTGGACGATGCCCCAGGAGTTTTTTCCCAAGCCTCTCGAATGTATTTGCGCGAGTCCGAAATCTGAATGGCGTTTCTCATTTTGTTTCCCCAAAAAATCCCGGTCGCGCCGGTTTTTCACCGCGATAATCCCGCAGAATGTCCAACCAATCCAAAACCGTAATCCATGCCGACGCGCCGATGATAAGCACCCCCATCAGCCAAAGCGGGCTTGTGACAAACACCCACCACCAAAATGATAGGGTTTCCATCACGCCTCCGCCCTAAACATGGTCGCAACCTTGGCCCTGATGCGCTCGACCGATACCATGCGCTCGTCCCTACTCATTTCAACCGGCGCTGGATCACGCGGTGCCAAAAGCTTTTGAACCGCGCGCAATTCCGCTTGCTTGTCCTTCATTAGCTTCTCGCACCGGCTCCAAATGACCCCAACAACCGGAATAAACGTATCCGCCGACCGTATTTGCTCCCCGATCACTTGACGCAAAATCCGCTCAGGAACAGGCGCCAAAATCTTGACGTACAATTCCCCGTCAAAATTGGTCAGTGCCTTTGATCGAACCAGCCAAGTCATCATTTCGCCCGCAAAAGCCTTTCCGCAAGGTTGCAACGCATCAAACAAATCCCGGCTGTACCGGCTCAAGATCAAGTGTTGGTCCGCTGAAATGCCCACCGCTTGCCCCCGGCGCTCCACCATCCCCACCAACGGCGCTAGCGATGCTGGCAAGCGCGGCATCAAGGCTGGATTGCCGTTTTCCCTTTGATCCGCGCGCTCTAAAGCACCCTTCGATGAATGAGATTGCATCTATCGCCCCTTCCCGTTTTGCCGAACCCAAAACCTCAATCAAAGCCGCATCCCCATGAATGCCTCGCCATCGGCCAAGCACTGACCGGGCTTGAGGCTCTTTGACGCCCTTGGAAATTAAAAATTTTAGACCATCAGTAAAAACCAAAGTGGCCAAATCGGGCGGCTTGCCGCCAGTTACGCTAGTAACTGAATCCTCTATATTGGATATAGGATTAGGATAGCTTTCGTGGGGGTTAGCCACTTGGTTATCTTTGGGTTTGCTTTGGGTTTCATCTAGCAAACCCACTGGGTTATTTTTGGGTTTAGCTTTAGGCCTGCCACCGCCCGCCCCATTGGTTCGCGCCCGCTCTTGCCGTAGGATAGCAGCGGCCCATTCTTTCTCTAATCTCTTTTGACGCCACTTGCCGTCAGTCAAATCAAAAAACCTGACCAACACAGGACGTAGCTTTGTAAATCGCGCCAATGGCATCCGGCATATCCGCGCCATGGTTTCCGCGTCATCATCTAACGGCTCGCCATTGTTGCGCCATGTCGCATAAAGAATAAAATGATACGCTCCAAACAACTCAGCATCGCAATGCAGAGTATCGCCCAAAAGCGCATCCACAAACATTGGCATAACCGGCGCCTGGCTCATATCAACCCGCCTTCCGGTTACGCTTGCGCGTGCCGCGCAGGTGCATAATTGACGTGTGATCCCGATTTAATAATCGCCCCATTTGTGCGCACGACAACCCCAGCGGGGCCATCGCCATTACAGCAGCCCGACGAGCCGCAACCAATTCACGAAACCGAGCCTCGCCTTTAATTTCATCAATGGTAAACCCATGGGATTTAGCCACTTCTGCAATGACATACCGGCCACGCTCAAAACTGTTAATGTGCTCAGGAATAATCATGCGGCATCCCCAAATAAATTTGATTGCCGATCAACGGAATCCAAATACCGGCACGCCTGGCGCCAATAAGCCTCTTTCAGTTCCGTGCCAATAAACTTTCGGCCTAGCTTGAGAGACATATACCCCTCAGATCCAATCCCCATAAATGGGCTCAAAACCACATCCCCGGCATTGCTCCACATAATCAAGGCCCGCTCAATCACATCAAGCTGCAATGGACACAAATGGCGCTCATCATTATGTTCCCGCGCCATGTGGACGTTCAAAACATTGGATTGGTTGACAGTCATCCATACCGGGCTGGCCCATTCCTGCCATTGTTCAACGGGGAAATCTTCCGGCGTATGAGTGATAGGATCAGCATTCTCGCCCGGTTTCACAAACGTCAAAAGGTAATCGGGCATCCCGCCGCGACTTTTGGCGCTGTCTTTTTTTAGCTGCTTATAAAGCAAGCCGACATGCTTTGTACGGGTCATTTCCGTGACAGGGCATTTCCAGATCGTGCGCCGTGAATGCAAAATCCATCCTTCCGCCTCATGAGCACGAATAATTTGCCCGCTGAAATCCTTGATCCCAACCGCGCCATCTTTCCATTTAGTCATCGGGAGATCGGAGCAATGAACGGCAGTCAGCCGCCCAGGTTTGGTTACACGGAATTTTTCGCGCACCAAAAATTGATAATGGGCTGCAAATTCTTCATCAGTAGAATTGCCCATATCGGCGGCACTGGTCGAATAAACAAACAGCGATCCGAAAGGCGGCGAATAGACCGAAAAATCAATGCTTTCGCTCGGTAACTGGCTTATGACGCTAACGCAGTCTCCGTTGAACGCCGCAAACCGCTCGCCGTGGTATTCGTTGTCGCAGTCAACCATGATGGTAGTCTCCCTTTGTGTTTAGGTTCGTAAGCAATCTTTGTTTGTTGAGTAGTGGTAGCAGACCGAAGCATGGCGGCGCGCATGGCGGATTTCATCTTGCTGTGATCCATCGCCTTGCGGTCAATCACGCGTCCGATCTCGGATTCACCCTCTGCAACGATCAAGTGAACATTGACAGGTTTAGTCTGTCCAAACCGCCAGCAACGGCGGACGGCCTGATACCATGTCTCATAGGAATAGCCGCGACCGACAAACGCCATATCAGCGCAATGCGACCAATCTAAGCCATATCCAAGCATCGACGGCTTGCCGATCAGCACCTTGATATCGCCCGAAGCAAAAGCCTCTAGTCGGCTTTCCTTTTCATCAATGGATTGTGCCCCCCGAACCTCAACCGCAAAAGGCAAAGCCTTTTTAACGCTGTCGGCTTCATAATCGGTATCAACCCAAATGATCCACGGTTTATCTTGAGTGACGAAGCCGCCCAAAACATCCGTTCTAGCGGCAGCGGTTTGACGTTTCACGTCATGCAGATTGGTCGCTGATAGGGCCAGATGGGCAAATAGATCATTGCCATCGGTTTTAATTTCGGTTTGGGCCGCCTGATGCCGGATAATTTCCATCGGCGGCAGATCAAACCGCGAGTCAGTTTCCATGTCCCCCAGATCAGCCGGACGTTCAGCCATCCGGCACCAAGATGCCATCCAATCCCAAAATGAAATCTCAGCATGACCCTTAAGCCGCCACTCTTGGGAAGCGGTTGAAGTGTCATTGATAAAGAACCGGGATAGCATTTCATTTGCGGCCATGATTTCAAGAAATTCAGCATAATTGCCAATTTCCATGTGATCATTCGGGGCCGGTGTCGCGGTCGCTGTCAGCTTAAACCGATGACCCTTGAACGCATCAATCAACGCCCGCGTGGTTTTATTTGTAAATGATTTAAGAATTGACGCCTCATCAAGTGACACGGCACCAAAAGCATCAGGATCAATCTTATCCAAGCGGTCATAATTGCAAATGTTAATTCCTGGTCCAACATCTGACATTTCGCGGATTACGCGGGCCTCATAACCATACTTATCCGCCCGGCGCTTGGTTTGTTGCGCGACAGCTAACGGCGTCAGCAATAAACCGCGCCCGTTAGTCGCCTTCATGGCGTGGTACAAATACTCAAGCTGGATCTCGGTTTTGCCCATGCCAGTGTCTAAAAACAACCCAGCCGCGCCGACGCGCAAATTATGGTCAACGCATTCGCGCTGAAACGGAAACAAATGATCCGCTAACAACGCATCGCCCTTTAAGCCGCGCATAACCGCACGAGGCTGCTTGGACGCAAGAAAAGATTGATAATCACCGTTCATTTGGTGTCCCAGCATAAAATTTTGTGTCAACCGGCTCACCCTCGCCTATCCATTCCAGGCACTCGCTCCAATATTCATGGTGCGAAAGCCCATTGTTTCGACCCGTGCGCGCCCATTTGCCGGTGCCTATGGCCCAATCCACTTGAGACTTGGGAAAGTGGCGAAAATACCGGATTGCGGGCGCCGCACTCATCATGCCGCCGCCCTCACATCCATATATGCACCTATGAACTCTGCCGCTGCTTGCGGGACAATCGCGTTACCGAAGCCGCGCAACATACCCACTCGGTTGGGTAGCCCATCAACCAAGAGACAAATTCCGGGTTTAACTGGCCTGGCTTTTCCGTCGATCCCGACAATCCGTTCTGCATCGGCCCAATAATTGCCGCTTGAACGTTCAACGCTTGGCTGTTGCGTTCGAATTGTGACGGCCCCGCGTTGTTTTTGGCGTCGTTCGTTGTCGGCGTCGACCAATAAACCATAGACGGAAGCGTCATGCTCCCCGATCCGTATTTCTGGTTCGGTCCGCCCTTGTCGCCGTCTGTCGCTTTGGGCGTCGACCAAAGCGCCGGCACATGATCCTGCAAATTGACCTGGTGCCCCGATTGTATCCGGGCTGCCGCTTTGTCCGGGTCCGTATAGTCCCCGCCGCCCTTCTCGCGCACTTGCGGCGTCGCCCAAAGCGCCGTCGTCTGGCGCAACAACAAGCCCCCTTGTAAATTCGGTTGAAGCTGCGCGCCCGTCCCGTCGTTCGCCCGAGGCGTCGGCCAAAGTGCTTGGATCGTATTCTGTAGCGTCACTGTTGCTTTTGAGCCGTCCGGCCGGACCCCTGTCGGCGTCGTACCGGGAGGATTGCTTTGCCCGCCGCTCGGAGTTGTGGGCGTGGGCCACAAAGAACAATCGGTCGCGGCGGTGCGGCGCGCCGACGGCACAAGCCGGAATAATCGCCGCCCCAACGGCGTAATCAAGTCCTTCAAGATCATTGGCGACATTGTCGAGCCATGATTGACCAACCGCTGCCGCAACCTGTTCGCCAAACAGGTTTGAAGGTCGACACTCGCCGACGAGCCGAAACAATTCCGGCCAGAGGTGACGCTTGTCGTCGACCCCTTGCCGCTTTCCCGCGACACTGAAGGGCTGGCATGGTGGCGAGCCGGTCCAGACGGGACGGTCGACCGGCCATCCGGCAAGTCTAAGAGCCTCGGCCCATCCCCCGATTCCGGCGAAGAAATGGACTTGGTCGAATCCGACAAGGTCGGCGCCGGTGACGTCGCAAATAGATCGAATGTCGACGAATCCATCTGGAATCAATCCTTGTTTGATTAGCTCGCGCAACCAAGCAGCGGCAAACGGATCGTTTTCGTTGTAATAAGCCGTCATGCCGCCACCGCATCCAATTCAAATGCTTCGATGGTTACTTTGACCTTGGGCTTATCCGCCCAATGCCGCCGCACGGTCAGCCAAATGATTTGCTTGTCATCTTGGTACACAACGCCGTTAAGAGCATCGCAAACCGCCTTGGCGACATTATCCAGATCGACCCGATGAATCGGTGCAAACGTCCCTTTTAAAGCCGCATTGCGTTGACGTGCTGGCCAAGATTTAGGAGGCACGACAAACACATTGATGGTCGCCGCTATGGCATTGCCAACCGGATCATCTTTGAACACGGCGCGCGCCGCCCATTGAACGGCTTGCTCATATTCAACCGTCTTGGCGGGAGTATAAACATGACCCTGTTTGGTCATGCGCGGACGCTGTTTGCCGACCGGCTCCCCGCCAATTTCAAATGTCGCCAAGTGACGCATCAGGCCGCAACACGCTTTAATGCGGCTTCACCCAACGGAGTGGTGGCAAGCATGCCCAAAGCGTTCAAATACAATTCCAGCTTTGCTTCTTCTTCATCGCGCTGCGCTTTGTCTTTTTTGCGAAGCGCAATGACCTTGCGGATGATTTTGGTTTCAAACCCGTGAGCAGCCGCCTCCGCGTACACATCCTTAATGTCCCCAGCCAGCTCTGCCTTCTCGGTTTCAAGGCGCTCAATCCGCTCCACTATTGACTGCAATTGTCCGTTTGAAATTGTCATTCTCAATCTCCAAAAAGGCCAGGGCCAAAGCCCCGGCAAGTTGAGGGAGGTACGCCCGTGTGGGCCTGTTGAGCAGGTAAAAACCCGCAATTCTTAAAACTCAATCGCCAGTTAAATCGGAAAATACAGGTCCATCACTTTGTGACCCGTTCGAATGCACCAATGGCCGATCCGATTCAGCGCGGATGCCGTCAAAATCAGCCCGCGCTTGTAAAATGCGATCCGCCAATTGCGCATGTTCTTTCTGTAAATCATCCAATTCCCCTCGGATTCGTAGCATTGCCGTGTCGCCACAAGCTGGTTCAAACACAAACGCCACAAACCGATACCCAAATAAGCCGCTTAACCGCGAAATATGCTTTCCGCTTGGGTACTTGCCCTCAAGCCATTCCCGAACGGTGCGCTCATCACTATCAACCGCTCTCGCCACCTCTTTCACGGTATTGCGCGGATAGGCTTGGCGCAGCCAGAACGCCACGCGCGATCCCATTTCAGGAACGGCATCAACGCACGGCATTTTTTTGGTAACTTTCACTGTGTATTTGCTCATCGTTCCCTCGCATTTTAATGATGCAAGGACGGGAGCCAGATTGATGATTGAACGGGAATTGGAGCGTGACGACCTTGGCCGGAATGACACGCTCGACAATTGGGTAAAACTTGATATGGCGACAGGACTGGCCTTGATCGTCATTGGCTGCAAACTTATTAACCGGTCGGATCATCCCCAACCGATTGGCGAACAAGTTGCGGCCAATGACTGATCTAGCCAGCATTACGCACCTCATCATTTTGAGATTGCGGCAATGGCACCAAAAAAATGTCTGGCCTTAATTCGCACCGGGAAATACCGGTTGCCCTTTCAATGGCCAACGCATTTTCGGCTGAAATCTTGGTTGAACGATTAACCCATGCCCAAATGGACGGCTGTTTGACCCCAATGGCGCGGGCCAAGGCGTTTTGTCCACCGGCAATCTCTAATGCGCGTTGCAGCGCGGTTATAGGCGTGTTCATAGGTTTGTCTATATAGGCAAACCAAAGCCGCGTCAATAGTGGATGCTATTGGAAAAATGAGTTTTTTTAATTAATGTGCGGACATGGAAACTTTAGGTAAACGAGTGCGCGCCCGTCGCGCTGATTTAAAATTGTCTCAAGCGGAACTTGCCAGCCGCGTGGGCATATCTCAGCCGTCTTTATCAGCCATTGAAAATGACGAGACTCAAGGCACCACCAAAATATTAAAGCTGGCAGAAGTATTGGAATGTGACCCCAATTGGCTTTTGATGGGCAATAAACTAAAGTTTAGCGTCCCCAACAAACTTACAACTTATAAAAATAATCCTGTTGCAAACGAATCAGTTTTTACTACCATCAATATGGGCAAAAGAGACTTACCTATTAGAGGTCTGGCTCAAGGGGGTGATGGGGTGCTAACATTTGACCAAGACGCAATAGATTATACTTTTCGTCCATCTAATTTAGTCGGCATAGATGAAGCGTTTGCGCTTTATGTTACCGGCGACTCCATGGGCGAAGTCTTGATCCCAGGCACTTTGTTATTGGTTCACCCCAAACAAGAACCAAAAATTATGGATTTTGTCGTTATTGAAAAAATTGACCGATCCGTAATCGTTAAACGATTGGTTCGCAGATCGGCCAATAGCGTCACCTTGCGCGAATACGACCCGCCCAATGATTTTGTGCTTTCTCGCAGCGAAATTCGAATGATGTTGCGGGTTTGCGGGACGGCCATGGAATGAAACGGCTTGCCGCACTCTTTATACTAGGAGCATGCGCCAGCCCTCAGCTGGCCACACCCCAACAAAAAAACGAGGCAATCAAAACCTGGTTTGATTGCATGACTATAAAAGCCGTGCAATTCGACGACCACCAATCCGATGCCGGATCAATCGCTTTGGGCATTATGGGGCTTTGCCACACGGATTTTATGGAAAGCGTGCGTTTACAATTAACCGGCACATCCCCAGCCCTTCAAACCAATCTTAAGGCCAAGCTTTTAAACGATGAACTGCCAATGGCAACCAGCGTCGTTTTAACGGTGCGATCCCCTCAAAAACGCTAATTTGACGCCGGGCAAATTTTTGCAAATTTTCTCCATGCCCAAAATTATCGGTATTTCTATATTGCAATAAATTTGCCTATTGACCGTAAATATAGTTTGTCCTATAAATATTTCCGTCACCGGATGCACCCCCGGTGAAGCAGCGGCCCCGGTACAAACCCTCCTGCATCGAGCCGGGGCCGCTGACCACCACAAGGGAGATTTGATATGGCCCGCCTAACGTCAGAAATTGAGGTTAAATCTTGGGAAGTGTTCCAAACTAACTCCACCATTATGCTTACTGGTTACGACAACGCGGGCAGCGATGTTGTTACCGTCTACGCCACTGACAAAGAATTGGTTGCCTTGCGCGATGTGTTAATCGCTCGCTATCCGGTAATCACCGAAATTCGGGTTGCCGCATAATGCGCTACGAAACCCTATTCACGCTTAAAAGCGATGACATTGAAATCGAATACGAAATCAATGTTGATTACGAGCATAATGAAGCATACGGCGGCGGTTGGTCAGAACCCCGCGTGCCGGAGCATTGCGACATTATCAGAGTTACCGGCAGAGCATATCTGCAAGGCGGCAGAAACCCGATCATGGGCCAACCGTTTGATTTTATGCCCCTACTGTCAGCAAGCGCACTTCAAAGCCTAGCGGACGCTTGTTTAAACGATCACAACGGCATGATTGCGGACGCCATGGAAATGCGCGCTCTGGAACGCCGTGATGCAGCGGAGTAATTACTATGCTATTCACAATCCCTTTCCGTTCATGGACTGGCAAAGCCGCATTTGAGGTCGAGATCGCCGACGATGTTGAACCGCGCTTTCAAATGCGCGCTGCCTTGTCGGTTGTGATCGGCAAAGCCAAAGAAAAGGGCGAACGTGCCAATCTCAGCCGTGCCGATCTCAGCGGTGCCGATCTCAGCGGTGCCTATCTCAGCGGTGCCGATCTCAGCGGTGCCTATCTCAGCGGTGCCAATCTCAGCGGTGCCGATCTCAGCGGTGCCGATCTCAGCGGTGCCTATCTCAGCGGTGCCGATCTCAGCGGTGCCTATCTCAGCCGTGCTAAAGGTGCATTTTCGCTTGGAACGCCGGATGGTTGGTCGGCTGTTGCTTGGCTGCGCGACGGTTTCTTATCGATCCGCGTCGGTTGCCGAGATAAGCGGTTAGATGAAGCCCGCGCATATTGGGCCAATAAAAATGACCGGTGCGAAGTTATGGCGGCGCTGGATTACGCTGAAATAATTGCGCGCCTTCGTGGTTGGGCCATTGAAGCACCGGCTGAACAAGTGGCAGCGGAGTAATTTACCATGGAAATCGAACACCTTTGCGAAATATGCGACGAGCGGATTGGAAAACAAGACACCGAGTCAGGCTTTTGGCTTGGCGACCGCGCGCCGTTTATTTGCGACGTGTGCAATATTGATTTGGCCGAACGCCAAATGGCAGGTGAACAATGATTGCCACACCCGATCAGCCGCGCGTTATTGTGCGCCCACATACACGCCGCAAATCAATAAATTTTATAAACGCCGAACTCGAACGCCGCGCGCAACGGGATTTAACCGTTCAATTGTTGCGCGAATATGTCGATGAAAAAAAGACGTTCGATATTCCCTTTAAAAGCCGTGTGGTTGTCAAAGACGTGACCAACGATTTTTTACTGGCATTTTCGGTTTTAACTTTTTTTGTTGGTTTTATCGCATGCGCCGCAACCATCGTCTTGGTGACGCTATGAAACTGATTTTTAATTGGTTCAAGCGTCCAACGCTTGCTGACTTACCCCTAGAAACCCGGCTGATTTGCGCAGCCATTATGGGAGCAAAGAAATGAACGCGCCCACCAAACTTCACGCTTTGCCCAAAGCGGGATTCGCGCCAGGTATTTATTTTAACCTGCCCGAAAATGAATACCGTGCGGACCCCAGCCTATCCGCGTCAGGCATTAAAAGCTTGATCCGATCACCTTTTGATTATTGGTGCGATTGTCTGGACCCCACGCGGGAAGATGACCAAACCGAAGCCAAAGACAAAGGCAAAGCATATCACAAAATGCTTTTGGAAGGCATTGCGGCTTTCGATGCGACCTACGTGGTAGCGCCAACCATTGAAAATTATCCGGACGCATTGCCGGATGGATCAGCGTTAAAAGCTTGGTTGAAAGATCAGGGCGCAAAACAGACGGGCACTAATGCCGAACTGTATCAGCTCGCCCTTGAAATCAACCCTGCCCTAGAATTTTGGCCAGATATTCGCGCCAAATGGAAAGCCGATCACATGGATTGTGAAGCGGTATCCCGCGAGACTTGGACAGAGCTGCAACGCGCCCGCATGGTTTTATCCCGCATGGACAGCGCCAAACGTGCATTTACGGGCGGCATGTCGGAGGTTTCAATTTTTTGGGTGCATGAATCCGGCGTCCCGATGAAGGCCCGGATCGACTATTTAAAACCCAGCGCCATAGTGGACCTAAAGACCTTTGCCAACAAAATGGGCAAAGACTTGCGGTCAGCCGTGGTTAGCGAGATTTCAAACAACCGCTATGAAATCCAAGCCGCTGTCTATCTGGACGGCATTAAAACCATCAAGGCTCTATTCAAAGCCGGGAAGCTGGCAATTGTTGGGGATCATGACCCCGAATGGCTTGAAAAGGTCATGGCGACCGACCGGCATAGGTTCTTTTTTGCTTTTCTGCAAACTGGTCGCTGTCCCAATTTTATTATTCGTGAATTTGCCGAATTTGACACCTTTGCTGGATTGGGTGCCCAGGCTAACGAATATTTTTCAATCGGTCGCATGGCCTACAAGCACGGCATCGAGCAATGGGCGCGATATATGCGGACTTTTGGCCCCGATGAACCATGGGTGACTGACTACGAAATCCAACCTTTCCGCGATGACGAGTTTCCAGTGTGGGTGCTCCAAAGAGGTGTCCAATGACCGTGATGAAATTTACCCAAGCGATCCGCAAAGCCACCCGCCCGCTCATTGCCATTGGTGGACCATCAGGCAGCGGAAAAACTTATGGTGCTCTTTTAATGGCGCGAGGCATTGCCGGACCCAAAGGCAAGATTATTGTCTTGGACACCGAGAACGGTCGAAGCCAAATGTATGCCGATGATCCGACAATTGGCGGGTTTATCGTGGGAGATATGTATCCGCCGTTTACCAGTGCATCATTTATTGACGCCATCGACGCCGCTGAAAATGCCGGAGCTGACTGCATTGTGATCGACAGTATGACCATGGAGTGGTCCGGCACAGGCGGATGTATCGAGCAAGCCGAGGAAATGGCAAAGCCCGGCCCCCAAGCATGGATTAAACCAAAGCGCAACCACGCTCGAATGATGAATCGCATTCTCCGTTGTCAAGTGCCGGTCATTTTTACCCTTCGCGCAAAGCCAGAATTGCTAACGGTCAAAAACGCCCAAGGCAAAGACACGTTCATTAAGGGCGAAATGATTTGCGAACAGGAATCCCGTTTCATTTATGAAATGACCCTTGCTTGCCTTTGTGATTACCAGACCAACAAAGCATATTATTCCAAGCTGAAAAACCTACCAAAGCCCTTAACCGGCGTTTTAAAAGACGGCGATCTAATCACCGTTGATACAGGACGGATCATTAAAGAATGGGTATCCACTGGACAGGCAGTCGATACCGCCCTTGAACGGTCCAAGGCTTTAATGATTGAAGCCGCCCAGCAAGGTTTAATTGCCTTTGCGGATTGCTGGAAACATACCCCCAAAGAACACCAGCGGCTTTTGGCCGATGAAAAAGACCGGCTCAAAATTGTGGCGCAAACCGTTGACGCGCTACACGCTGAAAATGAACCAGAGCCAACCGAACCGAAAGATGACGGTTTAGGGGAGGCCGCATAATGGCCGGATCAGTCAATAAATGCATCATCCTTGGTCATTTGGGCGCAGACCCCGAATGCCGCCACACGCAATCAGGTGACTTGATTGTAAACTTGCGGGTTGCCACATCGGAATCATGGCGGGATAAAAATTCAGGTGAACGCCGCGAGAAAACCGAGTGGCATCGTGTTGTAATTTTTAACGATGCCTTGGGCAAGGTCGCGCAGCAATACCTCAAGAAAGGCGCGAAAGTCTATCTTGAAGGCCAATTGCAGACCCGCAAATGGGTCGATCAAGGCGGCACTGAACGATATTCAACCGAGATCGTTTTGGCACGGTTTAAAGGCGAATTGACCATGCTGGATGGTGCTAGAGCATCAAATCGAGAACCAGGCGAGGATGATTACAATCAGGACGAACGCCCAGCCTCATCATATCGTGCGCCACAAAACAGCGATATGGATGATGAAATCCCATTTTGAGGTCTGCCATGCTCCAACGCCGCAAACACACCCGCTCAGGTATTCGAGACAATGACGGGCCGATCCGTAACGCATCACACCGTCAATGGGTGCGCGGTCACGTCTGTGCTGCACCAGGATGCGTCAATACACCGATAGAATGTGCTCACGTTGACTATGACGTGCCATTGGCTGATCGGGGCGGTATGGGGCTTAAAAATGGCGACAACTGGACGTGGCCGCTATGTGGTGGACCTAACGGGCATCACGCGGAAAGCCATCGGATCGGGGCAAAGACATTCGCGGCTAAGTATCGGTTAGACCCCCACACCATTGCCGCCGATCTATGGCGCAGATCACCACATAAGATGAAACAGGAGAGACAGTGATAACCCTAGACACAACACAAATCCGCGCATTGCTGCATGGTATAAAGCCAAATGATTGGTTTCCAGGTAATATATTTCTTGCTGCTGAAATTGCCTACGAGCACATACCCGCCCTCTGCGATGAAATAGATGCACTACGTAAGAAGGTGGCGGAGTTGGAAGCTGAGCGGAAATGGCGACCGATTGAAAATGCGCCAAAATATCAATCTGTAATTTTGGCAACAAAGAACAACAAAGTCGGAGAAGCAATTTTTGCAAGATCAAATGATGGTCAAATGGAATGGTGGTGGATCAATACTCACGACCCGGTTGAATTTATGCCCACCCACTGGATGCCCCTACCAACCCCACCAATTGAGGACTGACCGATGGATGACAAAAACCCAATGCGTCAAATATTGACTGACAACATAAGGCAATCTGCCCGCATTAGGGAGCTTGAGGCGGCTTTGCGTTTGATTATTGACGCCGCCAAAAGTGGTTCAGATACCAGTGTTCTTCAAAACTTTGCAGCCGACGCGCTGCACTCAAAAAAGGCCCGCCCAATGATCGCTGGACACCCGGAAGTCACCAAGAAAACCTATGCCCAAGAACGCGATAAGGTTGAGCGGGCCGTAAGGTTCGCCATTGGTGCAGTCCATAACGGCTTGGGGGCCGATCATCAGGTTCCCGCCGAAACGGTTGCAAAACTGACCGCGCAAATTGAGCGCGATTTCCTTGTCGAAATTATGGAATAGAGGCCCCAACCATGAATGCCTTGGACACTCACACGATCACAATTAACGTGACGCCACTCGACCTAGCCGCGCTGCATCAATTGTTGGTCGTAAATCACGCTTTGGCCGGTAGCATGGGTCACGCGGCCCAAAAAGACCTTAAAGCGTTAATTGGCGTCCTTGATGGGCTGATTGTTCAAATCTCAATTGGAATTAATCGATAAGAAAGGCCACTCGCGTCGATGCCGCCCTTAACCCCGAAACCACCAACGCATAGGGCGGCGAACCGTCGGCGCTTCCAGCACCGAGCCGGGGCGGTGGCCCTATGCACCCCGGCGATTAACAAAAGGAGACAATGATGGACTTTCAAGATTTCAGTGTTTTCAACCGCCGCCGTTGCGAAGCGGCCAATGGTTTCAACCACGCCCTTTCGAGATGGACCCTTTCGGACTGGTTTACTGCGGTTGTTGGTGAACTTGGCGAAGCTGCCAATGTCGCAAAAAAGCTGAATCGTGTGCGCGATGGAATTCCCGGCAACAGCGAAACGCCGGAACAATTGCAAGCAGCTTTGGCGGATGAAATTGCAGATACGTTTATTTATCTCGATTTGCTCGCTCAAAGCGCCGGGATCAATTTGGAAGTGGCTGTGATTGATAAATTCAATCGCACATCGGCCAAGATCGGCTACAACGACAAGCTATTTCGCAGAAGCTTATAGGCATCCAGGCGATTGAATGGAGGGAATGATGGAAAAAGCAGATGCAAAAACGGCAATTATTGTCGGATGTTTTTTAATTTGGTTTGGAATTTTCTTTTGCACAATGATGATATTTGGCGCTGAAAGTTTTGTGCCTAAAGCATTTTTTGTTTTATCGGTTATAGGCGGGGGTTGGCGACTGGTTCAATGGGGTTTGTCGCATGATGGGAGGGAATGATGCCAATATCAACATGGATTTTTGTTTTGGCGATTTTTTATTGCACTGTCGAAACAGCTTACTTTGGATGGAATTTTACACCTGCATCTGAGGCCGAACTTATTGCAGACGGGATTTCAACAATTATTGCCTCAATTGGATTTTTGGCTCGCATCATCGAGCGCCAAACGCTGGCAATTAAATAACCCATGACCCCCCGCTTCCTATCCCGTCAGGCCGGATAACCCATGAACTTCCCGCGCCCAATCCCAGCCAACAGGCAAGATGAAATTGAAATTCATCGGCCTTGGGCACGGCTGCCAAATTGGCCGCGATTGCTACCAGAACTTTTGGCGGCTGCCTATGTCGGCGGTGTCTCGATCGGTACTTTCCGAACGGAGGTCGAACAAGGCATTTGGCCCCCGCCAATCCGGCGCGGACGGCGCATATTTTGGGATTTGGGCGACCTTGATAGGGCAGTTGACCGGCTAAAGGGCATTGTATCTGATACTCTTCCTGATCAACCTTCGGGCCTCGGGGACATAAATTGGGACAAATCCGCTTGAGCCTCAGCGTGCCACGGCTCCATATCGTCGGGGACCGCTTTTATTGGCGCCCCACGGCCCCTATCCGTGCTTTGGGGTTTTCTTACGAGGCTTTGGGCAAAGACCCCATGAAAGCCGCTGCAAGGGCCAGGGAGCTTAATGAACAGGTCGAGCGGGCCAAACTAGGGTTGGATGCCAGGACCAAGCGCGGCGACACGGTGGCAGCCCTGATCGACGCCTATCAGTCCTGCCCCCGGTATAAGAGCCGGGCGGAAACCACCCGAAAGGGCTATGACCATTTCCTAAAACACATCCGCGCGCTTGCCGGGCATGTCATTGTGGCGACCATTGACCGGCCCGGCATGTTGCAGACCTATGAGAAGCTAATCGCCGCCAGGGGCCTTTATACCGCCAATGCGTATATGAAGGTCTGGCAGATATTGCTTAAGCACGCCTATGACCTCGGATGGCGCAAAGATAACCCCGCCGCCGGGCTTGGGCTTCAAACGCCGCCGCCGCGAGAGCAAGTCTGGACGGTCGATCAAATCCTTGCATTTTGTGATGCCGCCGTGGAAATGGGCAGGCCGTCCATGCGTCTGGCGATGCTATTGGCCTATGACCTTGGGCAACGCCCTGGCGACTATATCAAGCTGACTTGGACCACTTACACCGGGTCCGGGTTTATGATTAAGCAGTCCAAGACCAAAACCCGCGTCAATGCGCCGTTCGAAAACCCGTTTCTTTGGGCTGAAATCGACGCCATGCCGCGCAAACACTCGCATGTCTTGATTTGTGAGGGGACCAAAGCCCCCTATAAGGCTGATTATTTCCGGCACCTATGCACCAAGATCAGGCGCGCGGCCAAACTGCCGGAACAGCTTCAATTCCGCGATCTGCGCCGGACAGCCGCCACGGAAATTGGCAATGCCGGGGCAACAGATGATCAGTTACGGGCGCTCCAAGGCTGGAAAACCCGGAATCAGGCGGCGACTTATGTGGTGGTATCGTCAGCCGGTGCCGAAGGCGCTCAAGCGAAACGGAGGGCGAACAGGTAAAGGATCAGGTGTAATTTTCGTTACACTTTGGGGGTTTTTCAGGGGCTAAGGATTTTCCCTAACCCCTTGAAAAATCTTGGTGAGCGCGATGGGATTCGAACCCATGACCCTTTGATTAAAAGTATCATGCACCCCTAGCAAATCCGCCATTTTTTACACTTGTTCTGCGTCTGTTCATGTATGATATATCAATGACTTACGGGCTAAGTGTAACGGCAGTTTGATGGAAAAGTGATAAAATGGCAGGAGATGTTTCAGTCAATTTGGCGCCACAAACATCAAAACTGGAAAATTCAACCAAAACCAGTTTTGTTTATTTGGTCCGCAGCGGGCAACATTTAAAAATTGGCAGAACGAAAAATGTTCAAGCCAGATTTTTGGCTTTGCAAAATGCCACACCCGCCAAATTACGTTTAATCCGGTATTTTGAAGTGCCCGCCGAAGAAGTGATCGGGATAGAATATGAAGCCATGGTAACTTTAAAATCCCAGGGCTATCACGTTCGAGGCGAGTGGTTTTCGGCGCCCACCGATTTAGCTTTAAGGGCTATCTATCAAGCAATTGAAGCCGCAAAGCCTAATGGCAAGCCAATTGTGACTCCGGCCTAGCGCGAACAATATCGGTTTAGGCTGACACAGAATCGGACACATCATTTGTCAGGGGTGTTCTGGTTTTGCCCCATATATTATTCATTATTGGGTTTATTGAACATTATATGGGTCATCCCGGCTCCTATTTTGCTTCTCGCGCTAATTTGCGCGCTGGAATGGTTTTACAAAAATCAATTATTTGGATACAAGATTTACAAGTGACTTTGCCGCGCTCAGATTTGACAAAGAAATCATTACCTTCTTCGCCATCAAGCGAAAACCCACAAAGCGTATAATCTTCACCAGTCACAGAACCAGAATGAGCGATACCATTATTTTCTATCCAAATCGCAATCATCGGTCGCTCCTTAATAATAAATGGACAAATCGCCTGCACACGCTTGTCCCATGTCTTTCGTGGTGCAGTACGGATGGGTCATAGCAGCTCCTTATTTCATGTAACTGGTCACGCCGGATATTTTTTCCATATCGGCTTTAATAACTTCATTGACCACATGATAATGCCATCGCCAAAGCAATGAAATGACTTCATCTCTAGCGCGTCCGCGAGGCATAACCCACAAACCAAAATGGATTATATGTCGCGTCAAAGAATATCGAAAATTTTTCACGGCGACTCGCTCCTTTTATGCCGCTTTGATCATTGCCGTATAGCAAATGGCAGTTGTTTGTTTAGGCGGCGGGTAATCTTCGAACGGCGACAATGCGTCTATTTTGTTTTGATCCATGAGTTCTAACGCAGCTTGTAACCCAGCCGATATTTGTTTGTCAGTTGGTTCTTTGGGAACAATGACAAACCCTTGGGGGCATAGATAAGTTAAAAGTTTAATCCACATCATCGGCTCCTTAATAATTGGCGCGGGCTATCGCAGTCCACCATCCGGTAGCTGGATTATCTCTTACCGTACCCCCGCGCAGCACAGTCGTATTCTGTCGGAAATGTCCCCTATGGGCGTCATCAGCGGTCATCCGGCTCTGAATGACTTGAGATTGACCAAGACAGAAATCAGTCAATTCGATGCTCCTATTGTGCAGTTTGTTTAAACCCAAAATATTCTGGATCGTCTGAAATTAAGTCAAATACTTTTCCATATTTCAAATCTAGCTTTTCATGGACAAGTGCCCAATGTGCTCCATCTGACAGGTCAAGCGTTTCGACCTCATCCATTATTTCTTTGATGCGCTTTTTAGACGGGTTCATGGTCGCTCCTTTATTCCCAATTTTCATTATTAGCGCGGTCAACCGCATCTACGCCAATCGCCAATTTCTGCGCCTCGGTGAAAGTGTCCCATATTTCTCTTGTTTTGTAACCAACGTGATTGCGCCAATTATGCACTCGACCGCCTTTCCCCCAAGATTGGGGAACTTCGAGGATTTCTTTGATAAGATATTCATCAAGCTCGTCCATTACCGGCTCCTAATTTGCTTTGCGCTTTTTGCAATCGCGCAATCGTGTGTAAATAATGCTTTCGCTGACTTTCAGCTTGGCCGCGATTTGCTTGATCGTCAGCCCTTCCTTGCGGAGGGCTTTAATCTGTTTCAGCTTTTCAGCGGTTAGTTTCTTGGGCGCACCTTGCCAGCCGCCCTCACGTTCTTTAAACGCCTGAATACCGGCTTTAGTCCGTTCAATGGTTAGCTGGCGTTCAAATTCCGCGACAATGGCGAATAGGCCAAGGATTAGCTTGCCGGTTGCTGTGCTGAAATCGAATTGCTCTGTCAGGGATTTAAAAGACGCGCCCGCATCGGAAATCTGGTCTAGCCGTGCGTATAGTTCACGCATATTGCGGGCCAGCCGATCTAGACGCCAGACCACAAGGGTATCGCCCTCGCGCAAATCTTTCATGGCGTGTTCAAGTGCCGGTCTGGACTTAGACGCCGCCGATTTTTTTTCGATGTGGAGATTGTCGGGCAACACCCCGGCACGCTTAAGCGCGTCCACTTGAAGGTCAAGTTTCTGATCTTCTGTGAACACGCGGGCATACCCGATTAATCGGGTCGCGGGCAGGTCTGGCAATTTTGTGCGTCGTTTCAAAACCATGACCACATTTTACATGAAACGGCCAGATAGTCAACAAATAGCGTATGATTTTTACACTGGAATTAGCGAATGGCTATTGCAGTCTAATTTGATCCGTGTATAATGGGGACACCAACACGGAGACACGACAATGACCATCGAAAAGAATATTTCAATTTTTGACGGAAACGACCAGGAACACGCCGAATTTATTCGCGGCTGCGTCAAAAGCCTTGGCGGTGAAATCCCCGCTCATTGGTCAGACGAAGCGGTAATCGAGTTTTTTAATACCCTGTCTAACGATGCCCCGCGCATTTATACGGACATGGAAAAAGCAGATATGAAATATCAAGCCCAAATGGCTGAATAAGAAAGGCCCGACTAATGCGTTATGTTCTTGAGGGTGAATGGAGCGGATACGTAAGCGCCCAACAAAAGGTGCATCATCGGGAAATTGTGCCCGCATCTTTGGTTAAGGATATGCGACTGCACACAATCCAATTTACCGATGGAACTTATTTGAGGATTAAGTGTTGGGAAGCCAAGCCGCGTGAACGCATTGAAACCAAAGACCAGTATGGCCGGTTGATACGTGACGCAATTCGGATTGGCAAACCTTTTGTCACCGTCAGCGAACTCAAGCAATAAAGGCCCGCTCCATGCGCGACATTCACAAAGACATTGGCGAAAAGCTAAAAGCAACGCTTGATGCTGCAATAGGCGAGACTGCGCTTAAAGCCGTCAAAGAAAAGACAAAAGAAATTATCCAAGAAATTGAAGATGATCTTGAATACCGCGTCAAAGATGATCTGGCTTACAATTTGGTCGAATATGTGGCCGATATGGCAAACAAAACAATTGACGCTTTATTGCGCGGCAATGAAAACGAAATGCGCCGGTATCTTGGTTGCGAACGTGGCGCTTGGACAGGTCGAAGCGATGCCGATGTATGTGGTGCCAAGCGTCCAGACGATCAATGGCACCAAGTCATAAACGGCACCTTGTCCGAATATGGCGGCTTAGATTTACGGCGCAAAATCGCAGATGCTTACGCCGATCTTATCAAAAATGAGCGCATTCTTGATTTGGAAAATCAGGTGAAATGCCTTGTTGCCCAGGTTAATAAATTGGAAGCCCAAAAACGTGACATTTGGGAACGCCGTGGCGAATACGCTTAACCCTAGAATAAAGGCCCCGACTATGACCTTATCAGATTTAGTTGACCAAGCATCCGATCTTGCCGCAGACCTGCACAACAAGGCCGCATTGATTGAGCGCGGTAAAGCCAATCTTAACCTAAGCGGCGATGCGGATCATTCCGTGATCCAAGCGTTTACATCACTGGCAACGGCGGCGGCTGCAATGGCAAACGCTTTGATAATGCAAAGCGCATTGACCAAGCAAAAAGCCGACAATGACGCAATCCGCGCCACCCTCAAAGCTAAACAATAAAGGCCCAGACCATGATCCGCAGACGCGCCAAAATCACCATTACGGTATCCGTTGATTTGGATGATGTGCCGGGTGCTTACTACCAGCCCGAAGATTGGGTGCAAATGATGACAGGTGAAATTTTGTCTCGCGCCAATCACTATAACCCAAAACTTGAAGCCACTGACATTGAAGTCAGTCGCATCACTCAATAAGGCCCCGCGCTTTGATTCGCTCATTCAACTACATCCCAGCGCGTGCAGCCGGTCAAATTTTGTTTGACGGATTCCCATATCAATCCGCGATTGAGTGGCCCAATTTCATTCATGGCCAATGTCAAAACATTCAAGCCAATGGTCAGCCCGATCAATTTGGATGGCGATACAAAACCATTGACGGCACCCCTTACCTTTTGGCCGATGACCCATTTGTGGTCAAATTAAAAAACGCAATGGTTCAGCGCGTCAATTTTGGTCAAGACCGCTGGCACGTTGCCGTCAGCCCAGGGGTTTGTATTGAAGAAACCTATTATTCGGGCGAATGGTTTAACCGTTTTTGCGGTCAAACCATGAGAATCCCCACCAATGCCGGATCGTTTGACGTGCATGTCATGGAAGATATTGCGCCAGAGTCGGTGTCATCCGTCCCCAGCGTATTATTGGCTCATCAATGGGACACGAATTATGCGCATTGCCTAATGGAAACCGTGGGAAAATTGTTTTTAGCAGAACATTGGGACGATCATTTGCCGCAGCTAATCTGGAACCCGACAACCCCATATCAGCGCGAGATTGCGGATTTGCTATCAATCAAATACGTTCCGCAAACCCAAAAAGCCGTTCAATACGATGAATTATATGTCATTTCCCAATTTGCCCATAACGGGATTTGCGCGGAACAGTTCAAACAAATCCGCGCGCTGTTTCAACAAAGGCTTTGCGACAAAATCCCTTATTTCTCAAATCCCCCAGTTACATCAGGCAACAAGCGCATTCTGATTTCCAGAAACGACGCCACCAGCCGCCGTATTGCTAATGAATCAAACATAATGACCGCCCTGGCTCCCATGGGCTTTGAGCGTGTCACGTTGAGCAATTTAAGCGTGCTCGACCAGGCCAAGCTATTTCATTCAGCATCAATCATTGTGGCGCCACACGGCGCCGGATTAATGAATATGCTGTTTGCCAGCCCCAGCACCGCCTTGATTGAAATTGCCCCCGAATCCTACCAGCACCCTTTGTTCTGGTACGTCGCCAAGTGGTTGGGCCATTGGTACGGGCGAATCATCACCCCGGATCACGGTTCCGAAAAAGACATGATTGTTGACATTGCGGCGGTTAAAAACGCCATTGACGCCGCCATATCGTCTAAAAGTGTACGGTCATCACTTGTTGCATAGCTAAAAAGGCATCAAGGTAAATAAAAACGCCTTTTAACCCCTTGGAGTAACGACAATGAAAAACGCCCTATTAGCTTTATTGGCCCTAATGTTTATTGCACCCCCAGCCATGGCCGGAGGAACGCCGTGTCAAATGTTCGCCGGGTATTTTCGCTGTAACGGCGGCAATCAGGCTTTATGGGTGCCAAATTCCGGCCTGTATTGGAACCCCAGCGAAGGCGGTACAAGCTGGACCATCCAACAATCCACCAATGGCCACACAATCCTGATTTCTGGCCTTGGATGGAGCGATACCGGCAACGGCAATGCAGATTGGTATTTGGCCAGACTAGAGCCGGTTGACACCGAAACGGCGCCTAACGTTTATACGTCAACGTCAACAATTCAGTGCATCGGCGGTCAAGGTCTGTCATCGCCCAATTATCTTGCGCCCAATTGCGTTTTGACCGGCAAATCCATTTCGCTAACGCTGGAAAGCACAACGGCTGGCACTTTGGTTTACGGCACCAGAACCAGCCACGTTGAAAATTACGTCAATTTTTAGTCCGGCAATTGGCTTCGACATTACGATTGTGAATAACCGCCCATTGCTTTTCCGAACGCGTCCATCTTGATTCAAAATCTGAATCAGGATGGACTTCGGAAAGCCACCCGCACGCAGTTGGATTAGGCGCCGGATTTTCCGCGCAACTCGCTGTCAAGATCAGCGTCAGACATGCGCCGCACATCATCATGAATGATTTGAGCATTTCGATCCTCCGCAACAGCGGATTGCAAATCAACCGCTTGTTGTTCAATTCGGCCATGATCCCTTAATCCCTTGTCTCGAACCATATCAACAATCTTCGCCCCTATGGACGACACGATGGTCGAGACAAGGGATAAAAGGGCTTCAATCATTGACCAGCCGTTTGTTGCGCGCCATGGGCTTGAGCAATGGCCGTTGACAGAGCAACCGCCAGTGACGCCGCCCCAGCCTTTACACCCGCCGCAACCGCCGCTTTAGCCGTGCTGGACGCCGCATCGCCAATGGCTTGAGCCGCAGCATGCAAATCAGTCGGATTGCTGGCAACCGCTTGAATGGCCGAAGTGGCAAATTGTTCCGCAAACGGAATCAATGTGGCCACTTCGGCGTGTTCAATTTGAGAAACAGCATCGGTCACAAACGGCTCGACAGCCTTGTGAAACCATTGTGAAAACCAAGACATATTAAACCCCGTTTGTTTGAAGGGATTGAGGATCAATTTCACGGATTAACTTGCGCCGGATGGCATCCACCAACGGCACCAAAGACGCCCCCACAATCAGCGCCACTTCATCGCCAGGCACAACCAATTGACCGGCGCTCAGGCAATGAATGACCCATTGCAACACAAGCCCAGCGCCAGCCGTGGACATGGCAACAGCGGACGTGGAAGTATTTTGACTGGTGTTCATAACATTACCCTGATAAAGCCGACGCAGCCGCTTGAGCAAGCTGATTATCGGTATATGGATCAGACCCGTTTTCGTGATGGACAATGGCGCGCGTCAACGGGATCAAAACCAATTGAGACGACAAATTCACATATTCATCCGGTCCGCATCCGGTCAAATTGCACACATCGCTTTTATATGCCTCAGTGTCATTTTCCGATGGGGGCGCCCATCGATCAATTGCGCCAGAAATCGTATTAATGCCGTGCAGCACTTGATAATTTTTCAACGTAATCATCAGCGCCCGCAAACCATCTTCCGGCGTATCAAATTCGCAAAATTGATCGTCGGAACCCGGCACCACTTGCCCTTTCCAAATGGTTTTGGAAAGTTTGATATTGCCAGGATTGTTTAATCGAATGCCGCGCGCGGTCATTTTTTGATCCATCGTTTTTCGCAAATACGATAAACCCCGTGAACCGCAATAATCGCGCCACCAATGGCGCCAATTCCGTGCGCAACCCCCAACGTGCTTTCGACAAAATCATGCCATGTCGGCAACGTCATTAGAATGAATCCTAACGCGGCCTCAAGCGCACCGTGCAGCTCAGTCTTATGGTCCATTTCCCCATTACTCCAATACCGTGACATGATTTTTTACCAAAAGATTGCCGCGTAACCCGCTGTTGCGTTACCACCTGATTGCGCGCTTGTACCAGCAGCGGCACCACCGCCACCACCACCATATCCAGAAGCATTACCGCCCGCTGCACCAGCGGCAGTAGCGTTGGCTCCATCGCCACCTTTGCCTAAGTACCCACCACCACCACCACCACCAGCCGTGCCGGAAGCTGCGCCCGATCCCCCCAAAGATGAACTTGAAAATAATGAGGCTGCACCATAGCCGCCTTGATAGACTGTACCTGAGTTGCGTTGACCAGCACCACCACCACCTGGATAACCGCCGTCAGTAGAAGTGGTTGATCCAGAATAAATACCGCCCGGACCGCCACCACCAGACATGCCCCCTGGATAAACAAGCGCTTTATTAAGGCCACCACCGGCTGAGTAAGTGACACCACCAACAACTAACGTGGTAGCTGTGCCA